>Ga0310695_10002878_pt1 | contig 35140 bp, 30 predicted proteins | sample RumenRJG_04DNA_FD_203882 | JGI IMG/M metagenome (GOLD analysis project Ga0310695, IMG submission 203882) | Bovine rumen microbial communities from Lethbridge, Alberta, Canada - RJG_04 (v2) (version 2) | ecosystem: Host-associated > Mammals > Digestive system > Stomach > Rumen | place: Canada... | reverse complement strand
TCCTCAATGGAGAAGTCCTTGAACATACCAATCTGCAGACCCGTGTCGTTATTCCAACGGAACGTACAACGCTCCACGATGTTATAAGAGCCTTCTATCTTCATACCATTGTCCTTGGCATTCTGCAGCACCAAGCCGTAGAAGGTCCAGTAGTTGGCCTCGTGGTTGACATAGATACAGCGCGACTGCTTGAATTCTATCTCTGACGAAGGATTCATGTTCGTGCCGTCGATGATCACCTTGCCGACGGCATCCTCTGGCCAGGCGCGCAGTTCACAACGGAGGTCAGGATTGGTATTCAGGGCAGGGATTTTGATACGCTTGGTAATCATGTAGGTACCCTCATGTACCAAGATACGGTCGCCAGGCTGCACGATTTCCATAGCCTTGTCGATGGTCAGCAACGGAGCATCCATCGTGCCCTCATTATTGTTGTCGCCAGTAGTGGCTACATGGATATCATTAGCCGAAACTGGCATCACCGTCATTGCCCCCATACACAGAAGGGCCGCTGTTTTCTTTAGTAAATGTAGTTTTTTCATAATTAGTAGTTATTGTTTCTGCCTACAAAAGTAAATATTTCTTGTATTACATGTCCCCATCCATCTGTTGTTCAATACTCATGCTTAAATAATTCTTGTTCGTCCATATCTCTTATACTTCTGTATTATATACCTCTCTCAGCCCAATCACCCCTGTCAAGGTTCCTATACCCAATGGCCTCGGCGATGTGCTGGCTCTGCACCTTCTCGGTTCCTTCGAGGTCGGCAATGGTGCGGGCCACCTTCAGGATGCGGCTGTAGGCACGGGCGGAGAGTTTCAGGCGTTCCATCGCCATGCGGAGCATATCCATCGAGGTGGCATCGGGCTCGGCAAACTCGTGGAGCATGCGCTCAGTCATCTGGGCGTTGCAATGAGGCCTACCCCCAACCCCTCCCAATGAGGAGGGGAACTTTAAAGAACGGAAGCGCTCCGTCTGGATATTACGGGCGCGGATGACGCGCTCGCGGATGGTGGCAGACGGTTCACCCGGCTGCATCTGCGAGAGTTGCGCGAAGGGAACGGCCTGAATCTCACAATGGATGTCAATGCGGTCGAGTAGGGGCCCAGAGATCTTGTTCATGTAGCGCTGAATCTGCCCAGGGGTGCAGGCACAATGGTGGGTGGGGTCGCCATAGTAGCCGCAGGGACAGGGGTTCATAGAGGCCACCAGCATGAAGGAACAGGGATATTCCACGCTGTATTTGGCACGCGCGATGCTGATCTTGCGGTCTTCGAGGGGCTGGCGCAGCACTTCGAGGACGCTACGCGACAGTTCGGGCATCTCGTCGAGGAAGAGCACGCCATTGTGGGCGAGGCTGATTTCACCAGGCTGAGGATTGTTGCCGCCACCCACGAGGGCCACCTGGGAGATGGTGTGGTGGGGGGCACGGAAGGGACGCTGGCTGATGAGACTGGTATCGCGGCTCAGTTTGCCCGCGATGCTGTGAATCTGCGTCGTCTCAAGACTCTCAGCCAGGGAGAGCGGTGGGAGAATGGACGGCAGACGCTTGGCCAGCATGGACTTGCCGCTGCCTGGAGGGCCTATCATGATGAGATTGTGGCCGCCAGCCGCCGCCACTTCCAGGGCACGCTTGACGCTTTCCTGTCCGCGCACGTCGCTGAAGTCACACTCATATTGGTTCTGCTGCTCAAAGAACTCCCGTCGCGTGTCGATGATGGTAGGCTGGTAGACATTGGAACCATTCAGGAACTTGACCACATCCGTGAGGGTCTCCATGCCGTAAACCTCCAGTTGGTTGACAACGGCAGCCTCGCGTATGTTTTGCTGAGGAACGATGAGCCCCTTGAACTTCTCCTTGCGGGCACGGATGGCGATGGGCAGGGCACCACGGATGGGCTGCAGGTGTCCGTCGAGTCCGAGTTCTCCAACCAGCATGTACTGGTTGAGCCGTTCATTGTCAACGACGTTGTTGGCGGCCAGGATGCCGATGGCCAGGGGAAGGTCGTAGCCGCTGCCCTCCTTCTTGATGTCGGCAGGCGAGAGGTTGGCGGTGATGTCCATCGTCGGCATCTTGAAGCCGTTGTTGATCATCGCTGCCTTGATACGGTCGTAACTCTCACGGACAGCGGTGTCAGCGAGTCCTGTCAGGTGAAACTGTACGCCACGAGACATACTTACTTCTACCGTAACGGTAGTCACTTCCAGCCCATTGACGGCTGCGCAATAGGTTTTTACCAGCATGGTGGTTATTTATAGTCTCTGCGCATGAGGGGCGCAGGTGTTAGGTTTTCAGTTCAGCAGTTGTTCGATTTTCTCCCTCAGTTTGACGCTGCTCATGCTGCGTGCGAGGATGGTGCCTGTGCTGTCGGTGACGATGTTGTCAGGGACATAGGCCAGTCCGAGTTGACCGATGAGGGGCGAATCCCACATCAGTCCGTCGCAGATGTTGTGTTTTTCTATGCTGTCGGCTTTCAGGTAATGGCGTCCCTCTTCGGGTGTGGCGTCTAGACAGACGTAGATGACGCTCAGCCTGCGGGGGTTGTTCTTCTTCAGGATGCCCAGGTGACGGATCATGGACTGCGAGTCGAAGTTCCATGAAGCCCATAGGCAGATGACGTTGACGTCAGACTTCATGTCGTTGTTGCTGACCTCATGTCCGTTGGTGTCGGTAGCCTTGAATTCAGGCAGTTTGCCGTCGGCGCGTAGCGCTTTCAGCCCCTCCAGTTGGTTGAAGAGTTGAACGACAGAGACCTTTGTGGGCTGTGCGTCGCGGATGACGGTGCACAGTTCATAGGCTTTGGGGTAGTCGGGTTCGACGGCAGTCAGGAAATAGCGTCGCAGCAGATAGGGTGCTACGGGACTCCCGGCATGCTCCCTGATGTAAGCCTCGGCTTCCTTGACGACGTCGGGCGGCATCATGTCGTTGACCTTCAGTCGGAAGGCCGTCATCAGTTCGTTTGACTCTGAGCCGTTGACCGTTGTTGCTTTCAGATGGGACGCGTCGCCTTCGATGTCGATGTCGTGTCCTGGCTCGGCGATGATGGGCAGTTCGGAGTAGTTGGGGAAGATGAGGGCCAAGACGGTAGTGTCGTTGATGTTGGTCTCATAACTGAACCGTCCGTTCTGTACGCCTAGCGTGTCAATAGTGCCTTCCTGCAGGTTGACAAGGTAGAACTCAGCCATATCCATGTTCTTGAACTTCCCGTTCAGGCTGAATCGTGTGTCTGCATCGCCACAGGAAAAAAGGAAGAAGGGTAGGGAAATGAAAAGGTAAAAGGATAAAAGGTGAGCAGTAAAAGACCGTAGCCTTTTTACTGCTCTCTTGGCATTCCTTTGATTCGTAGAAACAATCATGCCTTCACCTTTTCTGTCCTTTTTGACTTTTTACTTGTTCACCTTAACCAGTTCCAGGTCTTTCTTGGCATAGTCAGCCAGCGAGGGATCCTTGGCGATGGCCTGCTGCAGAGCCTGTGCGGCATCCGTGGCGTTGCCTGTACGGGCGTTCAGGATGGCGCGCAGATAGTCGGTGATGGCATCGGCATTCTTCACGTTCTTCAACGTGGTGGCAGCCTGCTGGTAGTTCTTGTTCATGATCTGAGCCAGAGCAGCCGAGTTGCTGGCCTTGTAGCCGAAGTCCTGCTCAGCCTGGGCATACTTGCCCTGAGCCAGATGGAGGTTGCCCAGCACCTCGTTCAGACCATTGGCCTGTGAAGCCTTTGCGATATAGGTCTCAGCATTCAGCATGTCACCCTGCTGCAGAGCCAGCAGACCCAGATTGGCGTTGGCCTCGGGCTGGTTCTTGTCCACAAGCAGAGCCTTCTCCAGCCATTGCTTGGCATCGCTGTAGTTACCCTTGGCGTAGGCCAGGTTGGCCATGTTGTTGTAGGCACGAGCATCGTTGGGATAGAGTTGGATGGCCTTCTTATAGGCAGCCTCAGAACTGTTGATGTCGTTCTCGTAGAGCGTGGCACCATAGAGAATCTCCTCTAGGCTCAGTTTCGAGGCGTCTTCCTTCATCTGGGCCAGAATCTGCTCGTCGTCGCGCCCCACCAACTCGTAGTTGATGGTCAGGCGGGCACGGCGCAGTTGAGGCAGGATGCCGTCGGTCAGTTCGCGGAAGGCAGCCGAGATGTTCTTGATCTGCTGCTCGCGCTCCTCGGGATCCTGATACATAGACAGTACGCGCAGGATGACATCCTTGTCCTGGATATCGCTGGCGGCAACCAGTTCCTGGAAGCCTTCCCAGTCCTCAGCCGTGTATTTCGTGTCGATGGGGGCGTCGTTCTTCGACTTCTTCATCTGCTGGTCAACATATTCGGCAGTCACGTCCTGACGCTTGCCAGCCAGACGCTCGTTCAGTTCATAGCCACCATCGGGCGATGCGTATGCCGAAACTTCCACGTTGTCGAGCACCTTGCCTTCCTGATCCTTGGCAATCTCGTTGAGCAGGCGTACGAACTCCTGAACAGAGTTGTTCTGCAGTTCGCTCTTGCGCAGTTGGGCCTGTCCGATGAGGAACTTGATGTTGGCCTCCTGCTTCTGTTGCGAGATGCGCTGGAAGGCATCCTCAGCCAGTGCTGCATTGGCAGAGGCCAGTGTGCGCTTGTAGAGTTCAGAGGTAGCAACGATGCCAGTAGCCACTTTCACGTCGGGCACCTTTACCGTTTTCTTGCCCACCTTGGCATCGAAGGTCAGGTAGAGGTCGCTCTGCTGCATCTCTGGTGTGTACTGGAAGTTGGTCTTCATGGTGTAGCGGCCGCCAGTCTGATAGGAGATGGTCTGGTCGTTGCCCAGCACTTTTTCACCCTGGAAAGTGGCACTCTCGCCATTAACCGATTTCATGCCCTGAAGCGTTTGGTAGCGCAGTTGGGGAATCACCTTCACCACGGCCTTCTTCTTCATATATTTCTCAGGGAACATACCATTGATGGTAGCCGGTACCTGTCCGGCCTCCGTCTCCAGCGGGTTGGGGGTCACGTTAAAATTGTCAGCCGAGAGAGTTCCTAACTTTCCCGAACATGCTGTCAGCAGTCCTGCGGCTGCCAGCAACAAAAGAATTCCGTTCTTTTTCATAATCTGGTAATATGTTTTTGTTTCTTTTTCCATGCAAAGATACTCATATTAATTATTAACTCTGACGAAAACGCTCTTTTTTTTTGTTTTATTAAATATTTCCTTCTTTCTATTGCTCTCTATTTGCAAAAATTGTTTATCTTTGCAGCACAGAAACCTAGCAAACCGAGATGTTATGATTGAACAACGCTCCATGCTGCCTATCGGGACAATACTCCACGGAACCTATCGTGTGGAGGAATATCTGTCGTCGGGCGGATTCGGCAATACTTATGTGGTCACCAATGTGCAGTTCGATGAGGCCTATGCCCTGAAGGAGTTCTTCATGAAGGGTATTAGCCAGCGCGAGGGACAGACCACCGTCAGCGTGAGCAATGCTGACAACCAGCAACAGTTTGAGTCACAACGGGAGAAGTTCAAGAAAGAGGCCCGTCGGCTGCGCAAACTGCAGAACGGCCATATCGTCCATGTGCACGACTTGTTCGAGGAGAACGGTACGGCCTACTATGTGATGGACTTGCTGGACGGTGAGTCGCTGTCGGCCAGGATGAAACGCACCAAGCGTCCCATGACCGAGCAGGAAGTGCTGTCGGTGCTGCCGCAGGTGCTTAGTGCGCTGAAGGAGGTACACGCCCAGCAGATTTGGCATCTCGACCTGAAACCAGGCAACATCATGACCGACCATCAGGGGAATGCCGTCCTGATAGACTTTGGCGCCAGTAAGCAGATGGATGCTACGCAGGGCTATACGGGAACCTCGACGGCTCTTTGTTATACGCCTGGCTATGCCCCCAGTGAGCAAATTGACGGTAATATCAAGCGCATCGGTCCCTGGACTGATTTCTATGCTTTGGGTGCCACGCTCTACAACCTGCTGACCAGCCTGCAGCCTCCTTCTACCAGTGATGTGATGATGGAAGGTGCTGAGGCTTTCAGTTTTCCGCCGTCAGTTAGCAGCGAGATGCAGCAACTGGTAGTATGGATGATGAATGCCCGTCCTGCCGCCCGTCCTCAGTCGGTAGAAGAGATTGAACAGCGGTTGAGCCTTAGTCAGCCTGTCGCTTCAGTCGAATCAGAGCCAGTACAATCAGAGGATACTGTTGTCTCAGAGCCTGAACCTATCGTTATTGAAGAAACGGCCCCTGAACCAGAGCCTATAGTTATTGAAGAAACTGCCCCTGAACCTGAGGTGTCAGTAGATGACGAGGGTGAGGTGCCTGCCTATGTCGAGGATGAGGAGGCTGAGTATGTGGAAGATGTGTCGGCTTATCAATACACCGAACCTGACGAATCGGAGGAAGGGTACTCTGATGATGGCGAGGAAGAGGATGGCAACAGATTTACATCTAACATCTATATACAAATAACTGCAGCCATAATTCTAGGCTTCATTTTGTTGATGATACTAAGAGCTATATTGCTGTGATAGAGTGAAATGTCTCTTTGTAATCGCAAATGCCGCGAGCGGTGTACCCCTTTGCACCATTCTTGCTGAACGCAAGTGCCGCGAGCGGTGTACCCCTTCGCACCATTCTTGCTAAGCGCAAGTGCCGCGAGCGGTGTACCCCTTCGCACCATTCTTGCTAAGCGCAAGTGCCGCGAGCGGGACTCGAACCCGCACAACCATTCCTGGTCAAGGGATTTTAAGTCCCTCGTGTCTACCATTCCACCATCGCGGCAACATCTTTCGTAAGTGCGAAAGCGGTTGCAAAGGTACGGCTATTTCTCGGAATAGCCAAATGTTTTGCCAACTTTTTTCTCCTATTGCTGTTCAAACCTATGGGCTTTAGTTGTTTACAGTCAGGCGACCTTGCTGTTGATTGTAGTTGACATACCGATACATGGTGAGCGCGTGGCCTTGGTCACCGCTTTTCACGTAACTATACTCACTATAGATGTCGTAGATACGGTGGCATTTGTTGCAGAGCAACTCCTGCGGATTGTCACCCCATTTCAACTCGTAATTATTGTCGCAGTTGGGGCATTGCAGGTCGTAGGCACGGAGCACACCACTGTAGGTGCGGCCGATGATAAGCCCTTGTTTGTAGCCCATGCCGGCATAACTGATACGCTCGTTGCCGATGGCTGTCGACATAGTCAGGTCGAGGTCGGACTTGTCGTATGTACCTTGGTTGGGTGTCAGTTTCAGATGCCATACCCCCTTCTCCATGACTGCCTTGACGATGCAGAAATCACCGCCAGCGCCCCCAACGGCACGGGTTAGCGCACTGGTGGGGTAGATGTTGGCCTGGAACACGAAGTTACAGTAGACCGAACTATAGAGGTTGTCGGTCTCACATGACCAAAACAGCAGAAGTATGAGCGGCAGCAGTTTCTTCACTCTCAATAATGTTTATCCTAATAGTTTGCGCTCTGCTTCTGCCACACGTTCGAAGCCGAAGCCTTGTAGCGTCTGCTGCATGAGTGCCTCGATGCGGTCGTTGCAGAGGTTGCCTATTGAGCCCTCGTGGGTATGGTGAATGTTCTTGTTGGGCGTGAAGCGGCCTGCCTCAATGTCAAGACCCACCTTCTTGTAGGCATCGCGGAATGGCATGCCCTCTGCAGCCAGGCGGTTAACCTCCTCGACGGAGAACATCGGATCGTAGCGTGGGTCGTCGAGGATATGGTCGTTCACCTCTATCTTATTAATGATATAGGCCGTCATGCGCAGGCAGTCGAGTAGCTCGTCGAAGGCAGGCAGGAACACCTCCTTGATGATTTGCAGGTCGCGGAAATAACCCACAGGTAGGTTGTTCATCATCAGCGTGATCTGTTGTGGCAAACCCTGCAGTTTGTTAGACTTCGATCGGATGAGTTCGAAGACGTCTGGGTTCTTCTTGTGTGGCATGATGCTAGATCCTGTGGTACACTCTTTCGGCAGTTTGACGAAACCGAAGTTCTGACAGTTGAACATACAGGCATCGAAGGCCAACTTTGCCATCGTGCCAGCGATGGTGGCGATAGCGAAACCAACGTTGCGCTCCATCTTCCCTCGGCCCATCTGCGCATAAACCACGTTGTAGTCCATCGAGTCGAAGCCTAGCAGGTCGGTAGTCATCTGGCGGTTCAGAGGGAATGAAGAGCCGTAGCCAGCAGCCGAACCAAGGGGGTTGCGGTTGGTCATCTTGTAGGCAGCCTGCAGGAACAGCATGTCATCGGCTAAACTCTCTGCGTATGCTCCAAACCAAAGGCCGAAACTGGAAGGCATGGCCACCTGCAGATGGGTATAGCCGGGCATGAGTACGTTCTTGTACTGGTTGCTCTTTTGTATGAGTTGGTCGAAGAGATCCTTCACCGCTTCGGCCACTAGTTGCAACTGATGGCGTGTGAACAGTTTCAGGTCAACAAGCACCTGGTCATTGCGTGAGCGGCCCGAATGGATCTTCTTACCCATGTCGCCCAACTTGCGGGTAAGCATCAGTTCCACTTGCGAGTGAACATCCTCAATGCCGTCCTCAATGATGAACTCACCACGCTGTGTCATCTCATAAATGTTTTTCAGTTCGTTCAGCAGTACAGGCAGTTCATCCTTGCCCAGCAGTCCGATACTCTCCAGCATGGTGATGTGGGCCATAGAGCCCAGCACATCGTAAGGTGCCAGATATAGATCCATCTCGCGGTCTCTTCCCACGGTGAAGCGTTCTATCTCGCTGTTTATCTCAAAGTCTTTTTCCCAGAGTTTACTTGCCATTTTCTTGTTGTTTCGTTTTATCGTTATCTCGATATGTCGATATATCGATATTTCGATATATCGATGTTTCGAAATTACGAGTTGTTATTCATAAGGAATCTGTGCCAGAGCGTCGGCAATTTTCTCTACACCGTCCTGAATGGGGCCACTCACCATGCCGGCAAGCATGAAAGGGATGTCGGCCTTCACTGTGACTTTCATCTTCGATGTGGTATCATTAACGGGGAGTACCTGAATCCAAAGATTAAAGGGCATGGGTGACTGAGTGGTCTCAAACTTGACACACTTAGGCTCTTCACGCTCCACGATGCGCATAGTAATGGCACCAACGGGGGCAACGCTTACTGTCACGGAGTCATGATCGAACGAGAAGTCTTTCACTTTGTCCTCAGGCACACGGTCGCGTACACGTTCCAGATTGGTCAGATCGCTGATGTTTCTGTAGACAGCCTCTTGTGAGTAGGGTATCTGTTTGATGCTACTTTCAAATTTTTTCATAACTTTTCATTTTATTGTTTCCACTCGCTTGGATTCTGACGCCACTCTGCCAGTACGGCTTTGTCTTCTTCCTTGATATAGCCAGTCTCGGCGGCCTGCTCCAATACGGCATTGTAGTCGGAGAGCGTGATGAGTTGCACACCAGCCTCGCGGAATGCCTCTTCTGCCACAGGGAATCCATAGGTGAACGAGGCAACCATGCCAATGACCTCTACACCATAGTCACGCAGGGCTTGTACGGCTTTCAGACTGCTGCCGCCAGTGGAGATGAGGTCTTCTACGACCACCACCTTGGCTCCCTTCTTCAGTTCGCCCTCCACTTGGTTGCCCATACCGTGATCCTTTGGTTTGGGACGCACATAGCAGTAGGGGAGTCCCAGTTCCTCGGCTACCAGTGCACCTTGTGCGATGGCTCCTGTGGCTACGCCTGCAACTGCCTCAGCCTCAGGGAACTGCTCTTGAATGGTGTGGCACAGTTCGAGTTTTACAAACGAACGTAGTTGTGGGAACCCTAGCGTCTTCCGGTTATCAGTGTAAATGGGTGACTTCCAGCCGCTTGCCCATGTGAAGGGATCGTTGGGCTGTAACTTGATGGCCTTGATGTCCATCAGTTTCTGAGCAAATTGTTTCTTGATGTCCATAGTGTGATAATGATTTTGTCTGCAAAGGTACAAATAAGTGAGAGAAATACAAAAGGAAAACTCGTTTTTCTTTTATTTCCGAACGAAAGTACTTCCCCTTATTTTTTCGTGAAACCAAGAGAGAGAATGCTGATTTGCACATTGTCAGCCTTGCAGAGTTCCTGTGCGCAAGCCCTGACGGTGGCTCCTGTTGTTACGATATCGTCAACTAACAACAAATGCTTGTTCTTGACAGTCTCTGGCGCAGTCAGTTGGAACACATTTTCCACGTTCTCCAGTCGCTCCCAGCCTTTCATCTTGGTCTGCGACGTGTCGAAGTGGATGCGCTTGATGACCTTGTGGATGATAGGCAGGCTGACAGCATCGCTGATACCGCGGGCAATCTCCATACTTTGGTTGTAGCCGCGCTGACGTTGTCGTTGCCGCGTGACAGGCATTGGTACAATGGCATCGATATCATCGAAGAAATGGTGCCTGTCTACCTCCTTGGCCACCAGACAACCCATGTTCTCGCAGAGGTCGGGCTGATGGTGGTATTTCATGTCGTATATCAGACGGCTAGTGTCTGATTGGGGCAGGTAATAGAAGTATGCTGCGGCTTTCTGGATGGGAAACTGCCCCCAGAACAGACGAGCCATAGGGTTGTCGTAAGGGTTGTTTGCAAAGTTCGTCAGTGGCATCCTGAGGTGACAGATACCACAGATGGCTGACTCGCTGGCTGTCAGCCGCTCACCGCAGATGGGGCACGAACGGGGAGAAATGAGGTCGAACAGGTCAGTCAGAAAATTCGTCTTCATTGTCTACCTCTATGCATTGTTTGATTATGTCCATCGTGAAGCCTCGGCCCAAAGCGAACTTGATGAGTTTCATAGTGCGCTCATATTCATTGCGCCCCGTGACAGATTTGCTCTTCTGTTTGATCAGGGGCCTGAGGATTTGCAAGTACTCCTCATCATCCACCTCGTCGAGAATAGATTTACTGATATGTTCGTCAATACGTTTCATCCACAGGGCCTGCTCCACCTTGCGGCGCCCCCATTTGCTATAACGTATTTTGTCGTAGACAAAGGCATGGGCGAAGCGTTCGTCGTCCACATATTTCTCTTTGATCAGGCGGGCCATGACCTTCGCCTGGTCCTCATCACTGACACCCCACTGCCTCATTTTGTCAAGCATCTCCTGTTGACAGTGTTCGCTGCGTGCACAAAGGGCGGCCAGTTTCTGGTAGGCCTGCAGGGCGGTCGTTTCCTTCTTTACTTCCATGCTATGATATACCTATCTTTCTCGTAGTCGTCTTGGTAGATTTTTACTGTTTTGAACCCTGTATCCAATAGCAGGTCGCCCAATTCACTGGCATAGAGTGGGTTAATCTCGAAAAAGAGTGCGCCATCGGCTGTCAGGGCCTTGATGGCATAGCGGGCGATGCTGCGATAATAGAGCAGTGGATCATCGTTGGGCACAAAAAGAGCGAGATGAGGCTCAAAGTCAAGCACGTTACGCTCCATAGCGGCCTGTTCCTGCAAACAGATATAGGGAGGGTTGCTGACGATGACGTTCCATAAGTTGTAGTTATCGGGCGGACAGAGGGCATCCTGGTGTACAAAATCCACATCGGCTTCCAGTCGCAGAGCATTGCTACGTGCCAGGTCAAGTGCATCGTTGGAGATGTCCCAAGCCGTCACCATGGCTGTCGGCCTGTCGAGGGCGATGGTGATGGCGATGCAACCGCTTCCTGTGCCGATGTCAAGTACCGAACGTGGCATGATGCCGATGGTCTCGCTGACGGCGTGGCAGAGCCAGAGGGTTTCTGGACGGGGTATCAGCACGCTGGGGCTAACCATGAATAGGTTGTCACCGAAGGCGGCCATGCCTACTACATATTGTACGGGTTCCCCCTTGAGCAACCGCTGTTGGATGGTTCTCAGTACCTGTTCGTCGAGACGCTCCACTTTGCCCATGATGATGTCGCTCTGTGTCAGGCCGTAACACTCTTCCATGATGACACGACCTATCCATTGTGCCTCGCGCTCAGGATATAGTACAGTTAATGGTCGCCAGAATGCCTGGTATGTCATATCGCTCTTTTGCATAAGCGGCACCTGCACAGACATGATCTTGTGCGGGTGCCGCTATATATTATAATAAGGTGTGATTACTTCACCAGAGCCTCACGGGCATCGTTAATCTCGTCCTTAATCTGGGCAAGTTGCTCCTTCAACTGAGCAACATCGATAGCGTTGAGAACTTTGAGAGGCTCGATGGCCTGAACGACAGGAATCAGTTCGGTGTCGTATTCAGAGAGACGCTCGATGGCATCCTGCAGGAGGATGATGCGGAAGGTGACGTTGGCGGCAGCGTCATCGTCGAAGGCGGTGATGAACTTATCGGTGTTCTGGTTCAGCACGTAGAGTTGCTCGACAAGCACTGCGGCAGCCATCTGCCAATAGTAGTTGATGCGACCGTTTGCGTTCATGGCATCATAGAGTGTCTTGTTGGTCTCATAGATGGTGTTCTGGTCTTCCATCTCCTTGAATGAGGGATCGCTGATGTCGGCAACCAGTTTGGTGATAGCCTTGTCATACTCATCGGTAGGCATCTCGTACAGGGCGGCAACCTTTTTGTCAACGACCAGTGCGCTCAGAATGCGATACTTCTCAGCCAATGTGGTGGCATTTTCTGCCACAGCGGGATCGAGCAGATAGTCGGGTTTCACTTGTTTCTCCTGATCTGACAACTGGATGCCGTTCTCGCCACTATTCAGGATGGGGAGGGTCTTGAGTTTTCCAAGTTCAGATGCCAGGCTGTCGAACTGAATCTTGATGCTGGCTTCCAACTGCTCCTGTTCGAAACTCTTCACGGAGTCAGTCTGCTCACCGCCCTTGTTCTGGCCACCTTGGCCACCTGTGCATGATGCGAAGATCATTGCTGCAAATGCTACAGCGACAAAACTTAATTTCTTCATTGCTTTCTAATTTTTTTTAATGTTAATATAAATGTTTGTTTACTTAATTCTCGTCTTTGCGTACATAGCGGCCTGGACAGTCGGTAAAGAGTAGTATGGCTACCACAATACACATCAGCCCAAGTACTGAGAGGTTGAACCAGAGGGTTTTAATGTGGTGCTGGCCGATAACTTTTTCACTACTATAGAACGGCGCGCGTCCCATATTATTGCGTGGAGTCAGGTAGATGAGCCCTGTACGGGGCACGATGTAGCCATCAACTACGTCAACTGTCCGAGCCTGATCGGCACCGATGACGATATCCTCGAGTTTGATGTTGTAGTTGTCTTCCTTGAGCCGGATGACCTCTTCCTTACCAATATTACGCACCAGGTCTGTCATGATGGCATTGGTTTTCAGCGAGACTCTGTTGCAGCGTTTGGAAAGGGTGTCCTCAGCATGTTTCATGTACTGGTAGAGCGACTCGTAGGATTCATCGCCATCATAGGGCTGCATGTTGCAGAATTCTGTGATGACGGGCAAGTTCTTATGGATAACATCGAGATGCTCGGGCTTCACCTCACGTCCATGACACAGTTCGTCGTTCATGGTTTCCAGTTGTGACTGCAGTTCGTAGAGGAAGCCTACATTATAGAACTGATTCTCGTATTTCTCCTTATCCAGTTTGAAGAAAGGCTTCTCGTAAGCATTGTCTGTGAACGAGGTGACTGCCAGCGCCTCATAGGCCCAGCGTGACGGGATAATGTCACCAATAACGGGTACGTTGCCAGTCGTGCTCTTAGGTGTAAGGTCTGAGAAATTGACTACGAGACCGCAGAGCAATATCTGAGGAATGAGCAGCAGTGGTATGCTGATGTAGATGGCCACCACCGAACTGAGGCATTGAGACAGCAGAAGTCCAACGAGGTTGGATAGCAGGGCTGTGACGAACAGAATGAGCCACCATACGCCAAAAAGTCCCTCGATACCCATAATCGTGTTGCCAATGATGATGAACAGGAAGGTCTGTAGCAGAGATACAACAGCCATATAGATAATCTTCGACCAGATATAACTGCCTTGGGACAGACTAAGGAATTTCTCACGTTTCAGCAGAGCACGGTCTTTGATAATCTCCTCTGCGCTACCACTCATGCCAATGAATGTGGCAACAATGATAGCCATAAAGAAGTAACTTACCATGTTCTTGTTGTTCATCACCGTGTAGCCTTCCGGTGGTGCGAAACGGGTGAGCATGGCACAAATGATAGCCAGCAGTGGAGCCTCTAGCAACGTGATGCATAGGTACTGCACATTGGTTATCTTGGTCTTGATGTTACGGCGGAGGAAGATGGTAAACTGTTTCAGTGCACCAGGCTTTTTCTGGTCAGAGGGTGGAACCTCGCTGACGGTAGGCTGTGGCTGTGGCTCGCGGCTCTTCAGATAGAGTTCGTGCCACTCCTGGGGCGTCATCTTTCGGTCATCGGAGGGCTCACCGCTGCTATTTAGCGCTTTCTCGTCGATGATGTTGAGCACGATCTCTGGATTAACATTGCCACAGGTCGGACATGCGCTGGTCTCAGCATCAGCATAGCATGCTGCCTCCTTGAAGTAGGTGATAGCATCGATGGGGTTTCCGTCAAATACTGGATAGCCACCTCTGTCTAGCAGCCATAGACGATCAAACAGTTTATAGACATCACTCGACGGCTGGTGGATATTCACCACAATGAGCTTGCCCTTGTAGGTCTGTTCCTTCAGCAGGTTGATTACCTTTTCTGTGTCTGCTGACGATAGGCCAGATGTCGGCTCATCTAAAAAGAGGACTGCTGGCTCACGAATCAGTTCCAGTGCGATGTTCAGTCGCTTGCGCTGACCACCAGAGATGTATTTCTTGATGGGTGATCCCACTTTCAGATCCTTCGTGGCGTCGAGGCCAAGATCTTTCAAGGTCTTCATTACCCGTGCATCTATGTCTTTGTCAGACATTCCCTCAAAGCATAACTTAGCCGTGTACCACAGGTTTTGGTAGACAGTCAGTTCTTCAATGAGTAGGTCATCTTGAGGCACAAAACCAATGAGGCTCTTTGCCTGTGGCTCAGTGATGCTGTGGCCGTTGATGGTAATGGTGCCCTCTTGCGGTGTGAGAGTGCCGTTGAGGAGGGAGAGTAGGGTTGTCTTGCCTGTTCCTGAGCCGCCCATGATGGCCAGCAACTCGCCGTTGTGGAGGGTGAAACTCAGGTTGTGCATGCCGTTGTCGCTGTTGGGGAAACGGAAGTTGATATCACGGCCGCAGAACTCCACGGCATGTGTTGTGTCCTGTTGTTTGTTGGCCTTCCTGTTATGGGTCTCCAGAATAGTGGAGTAGTACAACGGCTTTCCGTTCCTGCTCTTCAGCACACTGCTTTGTAGCCATACCTGAAAGGCTCCAGAGAGGACAGGAACGTCATTGAGTAGAATGGTGTCCTGACCAGAATAGGTGAAAATGAGTAGACCGGTAGTAGGGTCGAGCAGGGTCTTCAGTTCTCCGTCAGTGCCTTCTATGTGATGGATGATGATTTCTTCAGTCTCCCTGTCGTTAACAAAATCAGAGAATACGCGAAGTTGTTCATCGGGAATCTCGAATATTTCTGCCATAATTTCGAACATGGCAGGTGTCTGTTCCTCCAGACTACCACAGAACTCCATCAGTCGTAGCAGGAGCAGTGATTCCTCGCGGTGAGAGATTTTGCCTTTCAAACCTGAACAGATACTGTTGACGGTCTCTTTGGTGTTGAGGTCTTCGGTCATCTCATAGGCTCCGCGCATATCGCTGTAAAAATCAAGGTATGCGTCTGTGTTCCTGATGCCGAAATGATGACGAAGATAGTTGGCAAGCATTGCTCTTGCCCACGATTCGTCCACCTGTTCCTCTTTGCCAAACAAAGCGAACAGGCTAAGAAAACTAGAAAGGATGATGTCTGTCATATTTCTTAGCGCGCGCCAATTCGTTTTAGGATCTGTTCATTTTGCTTGCAAAATTAGGAAAAAAAACAGAATACGGGTAGGTCGTCGGTGTTAAAAAAACTAAAGAGAGGTGTTTGTGTATACTGCAATGCTATTATTTGCGTAGTGATGAAGGTCACATAAGCGAATATTTGGTGGTAATTTTGGGGCTCGAGTCCCTCCGTTGACAGTAATGGTAGCCGTCTCTATGCGAATTTCATCCCACAGGTTTTGCGTAAGGAACGATTCCAATGTCTTGCGTCCGCCTTCCACGATGAGTGACTGGATGTTGTGGTCGTATAGCGACTCCAGATTCAATGGATGTTGACGGTCTATGATTAGTCGTTTGGGATCTGGACCGAACCAGTGTCGGACGGTCAGTTGTGGATGTTCACGTTCATCGGTAATCCGCCCAACGAGAATGGCATCCTCTTCAGCGCGAAGTCTATGGGAGAGCATCTGAGTAAATGGTGACGAGATGGCCAGTGCGTGTTCATTATTATCGATGAAACCGTTGGCCGTCTGAGCCCATTTCAAGATGATATATGGCCGATGGAATCGGTGAAAAATGAAGAATCTGCGGTTCAGTTCTCTGCATTCTTCTTCGAGGACGCCTACAGTCACATATATGCCTGCATCACGTAATTTTTGAATACCCCGACCCTGCACCTCTGCATATTCGTCAATGCAGCCGACGACCACTCGCCGTATGCTCTTTCGGATGATTAGATCGGCACAAGGAGGGGTCTTGCCATAATGTGAACAAGGCTCTAGTGAGACGTACATAGTTGATTCTCTCAGTAACGACTCGTCTTCAGGACATACAGAGGCAAAGGCGTTCACTTCGGCGTGTCCTTGACCGCAGCGCACGTGATATCCCTCACCAATAATGCGTGGAGTGGGTGATGGTGCTACTATCACTGCACCAACCATTGGATTTGGCTTGGCGTTCTGTCGTCCATTTTGCGCCAATTGCAGACAGCGGCGCATGTATTGTTCGTCTTCCGTCATCATATATGGCTTATATTTATGGTGGGATGTCGTGCCGTTATGTCTATTTGCGTCCGAAGTCTGCGGGTACCTCGCCCCAATGTTTGGTCTCCCATTTGATGATGGGGTTGCGGAAGTTGTGAGTGCGTAGCCAGTTCTCTGCGCGTTGGATAATCTGGTAGAGAGGCTCTGTGTCTGGGGTTCGCTCTAGTTTAGTCTTGCACTGTCGCTTGTGCACCCATAAGATGGCATTGTAGGAGTCCGAGTAGATGGTCTTGTCGTACAACCCTTTCTGCCAGCAGAGTGCCAGGGCGTGAACGATCGCCAAGAACTCACCTATGTTGTTTGTTCCCTTCATAGGGCCGAAATGAAACACCTGTGCACCCGTCTGCAGGTCAATAGCCTGGTACTCCATAGGTCCAGGGTTGCCGCTGCAGGCAGCATCCACAGCCCACGCGTCTGCCCTTACCTCCATGGGCAAGGGCAGTACTGTGTCGTGTCTATAGTCGGGAGGATTCTGCATAGTCGTTCGGTTTGTTGCGACTCAGTCGCAACATACTTTACATGCGCTCGGGTACCTCGATACCCAGCAGGCCCATGGCGTTCTTGATGATCTTGGCAACGTTCTTGGCCAGCATCAGGCGGACGGCCTTCTTCTGCTCATCGGGTTCGTTGAGGATTGAGAAGTCGTGGTAGAACTGGTTGAACACCTTGGTCAACTCATAGCAGTAGTTGGCGATGCCAGAGGGAGAATAGTCCTTACCAGCCTGCTCCACGGCAGCACCAAATTCAGACATCTTCTGGATGAGCTCGATTTCCTTAGAGGTGAGAGGTGAGGGGTTAGAGGTGAGAGAATAGTTCGTTCCCTCGGCCTTGCGCAGGATACTGCGGATACGAGCGTAGGTGTACTGGATGAAAGGACCGGTATTACCATTGAAGTCGATACTCTCTTCGGGGTTGAACAGCATATTTTTGCGTGCGTCCACCTTCAGGATGAAGTACTTCAGGGCACCCATACCCACGATGCGGGCAATCTCGCGGCGCTCCTCCTCGGTCATATCGTCAAACTTACCCAGTTCCATAGAGGTCTTGTAGGCATCCTCTACCATCAGAGCCATCAGGTCGTCGGCATCCACCACCGTTCCCTCACGGCTCTTCATCTTACCATTGGGCAGTTCCACCATACCGTAAGAGAAGTGAACGAGTTCCTTGCCCCATTTGAAGCCCAGGCGGTCCAGCAGGATAGAAAGCACCTGGAAGTGGTAGTTCTGCTCGTTGCCCACGACGTAGATCATTTTGTCGATGGGGTAGTCCTGGAAACGCATCTCGGCAGTACCGATGTCCTGCGTCATATATACTGAGGTGCCATCAGAACGCAGCAGCAACTTCTGGTCCAAACCTTCGTTGGTGAGGTCGGCCCATACTGAGTTGTCCTCGTGGCGCTCGAAGAGACCCTTGGCGAGTCCTTCCTCTACCTTGGCCTTACCCTTCAGGTAGGTCTGACTCTCGTAGTAGATCTTATCGAAACCAACGCCCATCTTTTTGTAGGTCTCGTCGAAACCGGCATACACCCAGTTGTTCATCTTTTCCCACAAGGCGCGAACCTCGGGGTCGTTGTTCTCCCATTTCACCAGCATCTCGTGGGCCTCCTTAATCAGTGGAGCCTCCTGCTTGGCTTTTTCTTCGGCCTGCTCAGCGGGTAAACCGCTGGCCACATACTGGGCGGTCAGTTCCTTCACCTCCTCACGATAGTGCTTGTCGAAAGCCACGTAGTAGTCACCAATCAGGTGGTCGCCCTTCTTGCCAGATGATTCGGGTGTCTCGCCATTGCCGTACTTCAACCAAGCCAGCATAGACTTACAGATATGAATACCGCGGTCGTTCACGATGTTGGTCTTCACCACCTTGTTGCCGTTGGCCTCCATAATCTGAGCCAGCGACCAACCCAGCAGGTTGTTGCGCACATGACCAAGGTGCAGGGGCTTGTTGGTGTTGGGGGATGAGTATTCAATCATGACGAGGGGGGAACCCTCGTCCACTCTTTTCATGCCGAAACGATCGTCCTGGTCGATGGCCTGGAGCAGTTGCAGCCAGGCTCTCTCACCGATGCTCAGGTTCAGGAACCCTTTTACGACGTTGAATTTCTCGATGGCCGAACAATTGTCGACCAGATACTGGCCAATCTCCTGAGCCGTTTGCTCGGGCGATTTCTTGGCAGCCTTCACAAAGGGGAAAACCACCAGTGTCAGGTTACCCTCAAACTCGCTGCGTGTCTTCTGCAGCTGCAACATCTTTTCACTTGCCTCCATGCCGTAGAGTGCCTTCACGGCCTCGCCAGCGGCTTGACTTATTAGTGTCTCTATATTCATATCCTATACCTATTTTTATTTATGGGGTGCAAAGGTACTATATTTTCCTGATATTGGCAAATAACGGACAAAAATTTTTGTTTTATTCAACAGGAAGGTGTACTGGTTGGTTAAAAAAATATAAAAAACGTATCTCTTGGAGTCTCTGTTGCCTCGTAAAAGAAGAAAAAGCAGTACCTTTGCAGTCCGATTATTTGGGGAGAGTCTTAGAATCCCCGCGGGCGTCGTGTAAATAGTGCGCATCTTTGGCCGGATGGCACGGTTTGTGAATCGGCGTTCACACAAGTAAACTTTATAAAGTAAAAGAACTGTTTTTTAGTAAATTTAAACGAAGAAATGAACACTTTAAGTTACAAGACCGTCTCAATTAACAAGGAGACAGCCAAGAAGGAGTGGGTCGTCATAGATGCTACCGATCAGGTGGTTGGTCGTCTCGCTTCTAAGGTCGCAAAGTTGATTCGTGGCAAGTATAAGCCCAGTTTCACTCCGCACGTTGATTGCGGCGACAATGTCATCATTATTAATGCTGCCAAGGTGAAGTTCACCGGCAAAAAGGAGACTGATAAAGTCTACACCCGTTATACTGGCTATCCTGGTGGTCAGCGTTTCAATACTCCCGCAGAACTGCGCAAGCGTCCTGATGGTATTGACCGTATCATTCGTCATGCCGTGAAGGGTATGCTGCCCAAAGGCCCTCTCGGCCGCAGCCTGCTGAACAACCTCTATGTATATGAGGGTACAGAGCACAAGCACGAGGCTCAGCAGCCAAAGGCTATTGATATTAACCAGTATAAATAATAATAGGTAAAGATGGAAGTTATTAACGCAATAGGTCGTCGCAAGAGTTCAGTGGCTCGCGTTTATCTGTCAGAAGGTACTGGCAAGATTACGATCAACAAGAAGGATTTAACCGAATATTTCCCCTCCGCTATTCTGCAGTATGTGGTGAAGCAGCCGCTGAACCTGCTGGAGTGTGCAGAGAAGTATGACATCAAGGTGAACCTCGACGGTGGCGGTTTCACAGGTCAGAGCCAGGCTCTCCGTTTGGCAATTGCCCGTGCACTGGTCAAGGTGAACGCCGAGGATAAGAAGGCATTGAAAGATCAGGGCTTCCTCACACGTGATAGCCGTGAGGTAGAACGTAAGAAGCCGGGTCGTCCCAAGGCACGTCGTCGCTTCCAGTTCAGTAAGCGTTAATTATACTGGACTACGTTTAGTATCTAAACTGGTGGGATTCGTTCTGGAGATTCTAGATTTTCTAGATAGTCTAGTTGTTCTAGAGTTGACTACCTGTCAGTTGATCAAACAAAGATTAAAAAGAAAGTAAACAACAAAATTAAAGCAATTAAAAAAATGGCAAGAACAAATTTTGACCAATTGCTGCAGGCTGGCTGCCACTTTGGCCACCTGAAGCGTAAGTGGAACCCCGCCATGGCTCCTTATATCTACACTGAGCGCAATGGTATTCACATTATCGATCTGCACAAGACCGTAGTAAAGATTGATGATGCTGCAGAGGCATTGAAGAACATTGCCCGTCAGGGTAAGAAAATCCTCTTCGTAGGTACTAAGAAACAGACTAAAGAAGTGATTGCCGAGAAGGCAACCAGCGTGAATATGCCTTACGTCATCGAGCGTTGGCCCGGTGGCATGCTCACCAACTTCCCCACCATCCGTAAGGCTGTGAAGAAGATGGCAACTATCGACAAACTGATGAGCGACGGTACTTTCGGCAACCTGTCTAAGCGTGAATTGCTGCAGGTGACCCGTCAGCGTGCCAAGTTGGAGAAGAACCTCGGTTCTATCGTTGACCTGACTCGTCTGCCCAGCGCCCTCTTTGTCGTTGACGTGATGAAGGAGCATATTGCCGTGGCTGAGGCAAACCGTCTGGGTATCCCCGTGTTCGGTATTGTCGACACCAACTCTGATCCTAAGAACATTGACTTCGTGATTCCTGCCAACGATGATGCCAAGGATAGCGTAGAGGCTGTTTTGAATGCCTGCTGTGCTGCCATCGCTGAAGGTTTGGAGGAGCGCAAGGCCGAGAAGGCAGACGAGAAGGCTGCTGAGGCTCAGGCTGAGGGCGAGGCTGAAGAGGTGAAGCCCAAGCGTACTCGTCGTGCTCGTAAGGATGAAGAGGCTCCCGTGGCTGAGGAGGAGGCTCCTGCTGCTGAGTAATAATCTCGTAACCTCGTATCTCGTGACATCGTAATATCGAGACATCGAAATATCGAGATATCGCAAAAAACAAAAAATTAAAGAATAAAGAATTATGGCAATTTCAATTGAAGATATCAAGAAACTGCGCGCTATGACCGGTGCTGGTCTGGCTGATGTGAAGAAGGCTCTGACTGAGGCTGAGGGCGATTTCGATCGTGCCAAGGAACTGCTTCGCGAGCGTGGCCTGGCTATCGCTGCCAAGCGCTCTGACCGTGAGACTTCCAATGGTTGTGTACTCGTGAAGAAGGTGAATGGCTTTGCTGCTACTATCGCCCTGAAGTGCGAGACTGACTTCGTGGCCAATGGTGCTGACTTCATCGCTCTGACCCAGTCTATCCTTGATGCCGCCGTCGCTGCCAAGTGTGCCGATCTGGAGGCTGTCAAGGCTCTTAGCATCAATGGTCAGACTGCTCAGGATGCTGTGACCCAGCGTTCGGGTATCACTGGTGAGAAGATGGAACTTGACGGTTATCTGACCCTCGAGGGTGAGAATGTTGAGGTCTACGATCACATGGGTAAGCACGTTCTCTGCACCATGGTTCAGACCAACAAGGAGAATGCAGAGGTCGGTCACAAACTGGCTATGCAGGTTGCAGCCATGAAGCCCGTGGCTTTGAATGCTGAGCAGGTAGACCAGAAGATTCTTGACGAGGAGTACAAGACTGCTGTTGAGAAGACCAAACTGGAGCAGGTTGAGAAGTATGTGGAGATGAAACTCAAGAAGGCTGGCATCAACCCCAACCTTGTTGACAGCGAAGACCACATCGAGAGCAACATGGCTAAGGGATGGCTCACTCAGGCTCAGGCTGATGAGGCTCGTAAACTGATTGAGGCTTCTAAGGCTGAGGGTGAGGCCCAGTTGAAGATGCCTATGATTGAGAACATCGCCAAGGGTCGTGTTCAGAAGTTCCTGAAAGAGAACTGCCTGGTTGACCAGGAGTTCCAGTTCGGTGACGGCGACAAGGCTACCGTTGGCCAGTGGCTCAAGACTCAGGACAAGGAACTCGAGATTGTAGCATTCCGTCGCTTCACGCTCGTTGCAGAATAATCTGGAGGTTTCTTATTAAGAATAGGAATCGGCAATGTCTTACAGGCGTTGCCGATTTTTGTTTGAACATTTGGCAGTATCGATGTTTTTTCGTAACTCTGCGATAAAAATCGCGAAGATTCTCCGTCTCGGCAAAAAATAGAATAAAATCTTTTGTTTTGCTCTCGACTTTTCGTAACTTTGCCATCAAAGATGGCGAAATTATTCCGTCTCGGCAAAAAAAAGAATAAATTCTTTTGTTTTGCTCTCGACTTTTCGTAACTTTGCCATCAAAGATGGCGAAATTATTCCGTCTCGGCAAAAAAAAGAATAAATTCTTTTGTTTTGCTCTCGACTTTTCGTAACTTTGCAGCCAGTAAATATCCTGATGATTTGTTAAAGGTCAACATATTACAAGCCTAATATTTGGTATATGAGAAAAGAAATTAAAATCAAGAACCATGTTGCAGAACTGGAGCATGTAGCCGCCTTTGTTGAGGAAATCGGCGAAGAACTGGGGCTCGACATGGAAATGCAGATGAACCTGAACCTGGTGATGGAGGAGATGGTGAGTAACGTCATCTTCTACGCCTATCCTGAGGGTGCTGAAGCCACTATCGAACTGAAGGCGGAAAGCGATGGGAAAGAACTGACGTTCGTGTTGAGCGACAGGGGACGTGAGTTCGACCCGACTCTCAAGGATGATCTTGACGTGAACAGCAATCCCGCTGAACGTGACTTGGGCGGTATGGGCATCTACATCGTGAAGAATATCATGAACCAGGTCAGTTATCAGCGTCTTGAGGGCAAGAATCTGCTGACTATGAAGAAAAATATTATCAACAAATCAGAAAACAACGCATAAATTATTACGATTATGACACAGATATTGAAAGAAGGTGGCAAGACCATCATCAAGACAGGACAACGCATTGATACGATGAATGCCGGACAGTTTGAGAAAGATATAGAGCCAGCATTGGCCGATCCGGAAGTAGACCTGGAGATGGACTGCACAGAACTGACCTATATGGCCAGTTCCGGTCTGCGTATCATTCAGAAAACCATGCGTGGGGTAATGATGAAGAAGGGTCACTTCAAGATGACCAATGTGAGCCCCGAAATCTATAAGGTGCTGGCCATGACCGGCTTTACGAAGTTTATGACTGTGGAACAAAAGCAAGCATGATACTGACGTGGCAGAAGACTATCAGGCACTATTAGAAGAAAACCGCCAACTCAAGGAGCAGGTCAGCCAGTTGCAGGAGGACTTGAAACTGCTGGAGCAGAACTTTGACAATATGTCGGAGGGCTATCAGGAGTCTCTGTTGCTGTTTGATACGCTCCAGGAGACTTATAACGAGTTACAGAAGACCAACGCAGAACTGGAAGTGGCCCGACAGCGTGCGGAGGAGTCATCCCGTATGAAGACTGACTTTATTCAGCAGATCTCGCATGAGATACGCACGCCGCTGAATATCCTAAGTGGGTTCACGCAGATTGTGACGACGCCAGGCATGGAACTTGACGATGCCACTAAGGCTGAGGTCAGCAAGGGTATCACAGACAATACGGCCCGTATCACAGGCTTGGTGAACAAAATGCTGGAATTGGCTGACGCAAGCAGTCAGGCCGAACTGGAGCGTAATGACGACGTGCTGGGTGTGCAGATTGCTGCCCAGGCAGCCGACGAATCGTGTATCACGATGGCTACCCATCTGACTTTTGACATACAAATAGGCGAGGGGGCAGACATGGTGATGCTTCACACCAATCTTGACCAGTCTGTGCGTGCGCTGTCGTTGCTGCTCGACAATGCGATGAAGTTCACGCGCCCAGCAGAGGCCGCCCTTGGCACTGGTGCTGAGGTGAAGCCAGGGAAAGTGCTCCTTAGCGTTTGCCTTGAGGCATCTTCTGACGATCCGTCCAAACAGTTGCTTGCGTTCGTTGTCGAAGACAATGGCATCGGTGTGCCTGCTGAGGAGGCAGAGCGTATCTTCGATGAGTTTGTCCAACTCGACGAGTATTATGACGGTACTGGCATCGGCCTTACCGTTGCCCGAAGCATTGCCCGCCGTCTGGACGGTGACATCATTCTCGATACCTCTTATACTGGGGGAGCCCGCTTCGTGATGACGCTGCCTGTCTGAGAATCCACCACTTAACAACATAGATTTTTTGTGAGGTATTTTCTGAAAAGAAAGGACTGATGAAGATATTTGCAGTAGGAATGAACTATCTGCAACACAATAAAGAGTTGCTTGGTTCGTTAATTAAGACAGAAGAGCCGGTGATATTCACCAAGGCCGATTCTGCACTACTGAAGGATGGGAAGCCATTCTTCGTGCCAGACTGGTCGGAGCGTGTCGACTATGAGGCTGAGGTTGTGGTGCGCATCTGCCGACTGGGCAAGGGCATTCCTGCACGCTTTGCCCATCGCTACTACGATGCGGTGACGGTAGGCGTGGATTTTACTGCCCGCGACTGGCAAGAGAAAGCCCGTCAGGGTGGTCTTCCCTGGGAGATCTGCAAAGGTTTCGACGGCTCGGCAGTAATCGGCGAGTGGCAGCCTTTGTCTCCAGAGGACGATGTGCAGAACCTGCGTTTCCGCCTCGACATCAATGGCGCGACGGTTCAAGAGGGGTGCACGGCCAATATGCTCTACAGGGTGGACGAACTGATAGCCTGGCTATCGCGCTTCTTCACCCTGAAGACAGGCGATCTGCTCTTCACAGGGACACCAGCAGGAGTAGGGCCGGTCAAGGTGAACGATCATCTTCAGGGCTGGCTCGAAGACCGTAAGGTGCTGGACTTCTATTGCAAATAGCGAATTGAAATGAAACGACTTCTGGCCATAATCTGTATGATGTTGGGGCTGACAGCCTCAATGTCTGCACATGAATTCTTCAACCTGACGGCTGAGGAGGTCAGGATAGACTCTGTGCTGCCTTCCTTCCATTATGAATGGCCACTGGATGGGCACTATGCTGATTCTGTCTATGAGGTCAGCATCGACTATCCTGAGTTCATCGATATGTCAGAAGCCGACATCGACCGTTATCATCACATCACCAACGAACCTTTGGGTGCGATGCCAGTCATACAGCAGTATATTGGTGTGGCGATGAAGCGTGGCACGCTCTACGTGTCGTTTGTGCCGTTGGTGTATCGTGACGGGAAGTATCAGAAACTGGTTAGTTTCAGCCTGAGTGTCATTGCTCGTGCCAAGGAGGTGTATGCTTCAAGAGCAACGGCACCTGCTTCGGCCAGGGCTGGGCAGGAGTCCGACAGATATGCTTCCCATTCCGTCTTGGCCAGCGGTTCATGGGCTAAGATACGCGTGCCAGAGAGCGGATTCTATCAGTTGACAGATGCCGTGGTGCGTCAGGCTGGTTTTTCCAATCCGTCGCGTGTGAAGATCTACGGCTATGGCGGTGCCTTGCAGCCAGAACGTCTTACGGGTGACTACCTCACTGAGACTGACGACCTGCAGGAGGTGCCAACATGTACCTTGGGTGGCAAACGCCTGTTCTATGCCGTAGGCCCTGTCAACTGGAGTACGGCAGCAGCCCAGAAGCGGGAGCGTAATCCCTATTCAGACTATGGCTACTATTTCCTGACTGAAAACGACGACGAGCCGTTGACGCTCGATAGCGCGACCTTCGTAGGCAGTTATTACCCCATGCCCAACGACTATCACTCTCACTATGAAGTCGACGACTATGCCTGGTATCATGGCGGGCGTAACCTCTATGAAAGTACGCTGTTTGGAGAAAAGGTCTCACGCACCTATACCTTGCCCGCCTATTCAGAGGGTGGAACAGTCGTCGTCTCCATGTCGTATGGTGGGGCCTGCGAGGCCACTGTGCTAGTCAACGACTCCGTCGTGGGCACAGTCAAGGCAGCCAGGGGCAGCGGAAAATCGTTTCCTGATGATTACAGCACCGCTGCTGCCGACCAGTGGACGTTTAAATTGAGCAAGGGACTGCAAGCCAGCAATACGGTGGTGATTCGTCAGGAGTCAGGCAGCGACATGCGTTTGGACTATATCACCATTGTCAGTACTGATCCTCAACCGTTTGACGCGTCATCATTCCCTGCACCTGAATATGTCTATCGCATCACGAATCAGGATCATCATGCCGATGCGCAAGCCGATATGGTCATCATCATTCCTACGACACAGCGATTCGTCAGTCAGGCAGAGCGCCTGAAGACATTCCATGAGACGCACGACGGGATGAAGGTGAACATCGTGCCTGCCGATGAACTCTACAATGAGTTCTCCAGCGGCACTCCCGATGCCAATGCCTATCGCCGCTACATGAAGATGCTCTACGATCGGGCAGGGGAGGATGGCACGATGCCACGTTACCTTTTGCTGTTTGGCGATGGTGCCTGGGATAACCGCATGCTGTCCAGCAACTGGCGCAACACATCGCCTGACGACTTCCTGCTCTGTTATGAGAGCGAGAATTCGTTCAGCGAAGTGAGTTGCTATGTCACAGACGACTACTACTGTCTGCTCGACGACGGTGAAGGCAGCAATGTGCTGTCTGACAAGTTTGATGCCGCCGTAGGCCGTCTGCCTGCCAGGACTCTGGAGGAAGCCACGATACTGGTTGATAAGATCGAGGCCTACAATGCCAACGAACAGGCTGGTGCCTGGCAGAATACGCTGTGTTTCTTGGCTGACGACGGCAACGCCAATCTGCACATGAACGATGCAGAGTCGGTGAGTGCGAAGGTAATGGCCGCTTATCCTGACTATCAGTATAAGAAGATCTACTGGGACACCTATACCAGAGTAGCCACCTCCACAGGCTATCGTTTCCCTGATGCCACCAGGATGATCAAGCAGCAGATGCAGACAGGGGCACTTATCATGAACTATTCTGGTCATGGTGCTGCCTATTGCCTGTCGCATGAGCAGGTTGTCTTAGTCTCCGACTTCGCTGAGTCTGCTTCCATGCGTCTGCCCTTGTGGCTGACGGCCTCGTGCGATATCATGCCCTTCGACGGTCAGGAAGACAATATAGGCGAAACGGCTATGCTGAACAAGACAGGCGGAGCCATTGCTTTCTATGGTACCACCCGAACGGTCTATGCCTCCTATAACCGTCCCATGAACCAGTCGTATATGCTCAATGTGCTGTCCACGGTCAATGGTAAGCGTAATACGATAGGCGAGGCGGCTCGGCTGGCCAAGAACGGTTTCACGGCTGGTAGCACGTCCATGCTTATCAACAAGTTGCAGTTCACGCTGTTGGGCGACCCTGCCTTGGTGTTGGCTGCTCCCACGTTGCAGGTGGTTGTCGACAGCATCGACGGCAAGGCGGTTGGTGAGGATGCTGTGTCGTTGTCGCCAGGCTCCAGCGTCCGTGTCAGCGGACATGTGGCTGGACAAGATAACTTCCATGGTGTGGCCACGCTGACAGTCTACGATGTGGAAAAGACCATCGTCGGACATAAGTATGACGACGATGCTGATGCTGCCATCACCTACAAAGAGCATACCGACGTCGTTTATGCGGGCAGCGATAGCATTCGCAAGGGACGCTTCTCCTTTGTGTTTGCCGTGCCCAGGGACATCAGTTATTCTGATGCCAATGGACTGATGAGCCTCTATGCCGTCAACGATGACAAGACGCTTGAGGCCCATGGGAAATACAGCAACTTTACGTTGTCTGGCAATGGCGACTACAGCAATGATGGTATAGGCCCATCCATCTACTGCTATCTGAACAGCGAATCCTTCGTCAATGGAGGCCGTGTGAATGCTACGCCGTATTTCGTGGCACGGCTTACCGACAACGATGGCATCAATGCTGCAGGCAACGGCATCGGACATAATCTCGAACTCGTCATCGACGGCCAGATGAGTTCAACCTACAATCTGAACGAATATTTCCAGTATGAGTTTGGCGACTACAGAAACGGTACTGTAGGCTTCAGCATCCCTACGCTCTCTGAGGGTCGCCACACATTGCTCTTCCGTGCCTGGGATATACTGAACAACTCGTCGACGGCAGAACTGTCATTCGTCGTCGATCCCAAGCAGGAGCCTACGCTGCTGAGTGTCATCTGTACCAACAATCCCACGAAGGGCGTCACCCGTTTCGTCATCAGTCACGACCGTACGGGCAGCGAGATCGATGTGGTGCTCGAGATATTTGACATTTCTGGACGTAAACTGTGGGAGAAGTCGGAGTCTGGCGTACCTGCCAACAATACTTATGTCGTCGACTGGGACCTAACTGTGGGCAGTGGTTCTCGACTGCATACTGGTGTCTATCTCTACCGTCTGCTGGTCAGCAGTAATGGCAGCACGCAGGCAACAAATGCCAGGAAATTGATCGTGATAGGCAATAAATGAGACTCTATTCCGTTTATATCATGATGAAACAGACTATAAACAGACTCTTTTTGGCCTTTGGCTCTTGGCTATTGGCTGTCGGCATGGTGCAGGCGCAGGACTACAAGAACAGTACGTTCAACCCTGTTGAGCATGCCGTCATTTCCCAGACGATTGCCCCCGATGCCCGTGCTGCTGGTATGGGCGATGTTGGTGCTGCCACCGATCCTGACGTCAACTCGCAGTATTGGAACCTGGCCAAGTATCCCTTCTGCATCAGTCGTGCTGGTATTGCATTGAACTACACCCCGTGGCTGCGCCAACTTGTCAACGACATCGACCTGGCCTATGTGGCAGGCTACTACCGCATTGGCGACTATGGTGCCCTGTCAGGCTCGCTGCGCTATTTCTCGCTTGGCGAGGTCTATACCGACGTGGCTGGAGAGGATGCCTCTACTGTGGTGAAGCCCTACGAGATGTCGCTCGACGTGGCCTATTCGCGCATGCTCAGCGAGCACTTCTCACTCGGCGTTGGTCTGCGCTGGATCTATAGTGACCTGCGTTACGACTATTCTGAGGACTCGAAGCCAGCCTCTGCCTTTGCTGCTGACATCGCGATGTACTATAACAATTATCTCATGCTGGGCAACCGCGAGTGCCAGTTGGGACTGGGACTTGTTGCCTCCAACATTGGTAGCAAGATTTCCTACTATGGCGACGAGGAGAGCCAGTTCATACCTGCCAACCTTCGTCTTGGTGCATCGCTCATGATTCCCATCGACGAGTACAACCGTTTCTCCATCGCTGCCGATGCCAACAAACTGCTTGTTCCCACCGTGCCTGTTCAGTTGGTCGACGAGTCCAACTCCGACTATCAGGACCGTGTGCGCCGTGAGTATTCCGACATGGGTAGCATCAAGGGTATCTTCACCTCGTTCAGCGATGCCCCTGGCGGCTTCAAGGAGGAGTTGGAGGAGATCCAGTGGAGCCTTGGTGCAGAGTATGTCTATCACGACCAGTTCTCGCTCCGTGCAGGTTATCACCACGAGGCAGAGTCGAAGGGCAACCGTAAGTATTTCACCGTTGGTGGTGGCTTCCGCATGAGTGTCTTCTCGCTCGATGTGGGCTATGTCATCTCCACGGCCCAGAGCAATCCTCTCGACCAGACCCTTCGCTTCACCCTCGCCTTCGACATGGATGGCATCAAGGATTTGTTTAAATAACTTCGATCGGTCGTGATGTCGATTTCTCGTTAAATCGCTTAATCGTTTAATCGATTCTTCGTTTAATCGACATCTCGATATATCGATATTTCGATATCTCGATATCTCGCCTAAAAAAAATCATTATGATAAGAGTAGGACTTGGCTACGACGTCCATCAGTTAGTGGAAGGACGTGAGTTATGGATGGGAGGCATCAAGTTGGAGCATACCATGGGCCTGCTTGGCCATAGCGATGCCGATGTGTTGATACATGCCATCTGCGATGCGCTGCTTGGCGCTGCCAATATGCGCGACATAGGCTATCATTTCCCTGATACCTCGGCCGATACCCTCGGCATGGACAGCAAGATCATCCTCCGCAAGACCATTGAACTGTTAGCCTCCAAGGGCTATCGCCTGGGCAACATCGATGCCACCATCTGTGCCGAGCGTCCCAAGATGAATCCCCATATCCCTGCCATGCAGCAATGTATGGCCGAAGTCATAGGCTGCGACCCTGATCAGATTTCCATCAAGGCCACCACCACCGAGCGCCTCGGATTCACAGGCCGCCAGGAAGGCATCAGCGCCTATGCCGTTGCCCTGATAGAGCGCGATTGACGACCAAATAACCAAAAGACATAAACTATGAAGTTGACAAAAGTAATGATTACCGTGACTATTGCTTCTGCCCTGATGCAACTGTCTGCATGTAAAGGAGAGAACAACGAAGGGAATGCGCTGCTTGAGGAGAGCACGCTGCCCTATGGCGCCCCTGATTTCAGCCGTATCAAGACCAGCGACTATATGCCTGCCATCAAGGCCGGCATCGAGCAGAAACGTGAGAACATCCAGGCCATCGTCGATTGTCAGGAGGCTCCCACCTTCGAGAACACCATCGTGGCTTTCGAACAGAGCGGCATCCTCCTCGAACGCGTCACCAACGTGCTGTTCGCCCTGACCAGTGCCGAGAAGACGCCTGAGATTGCCGACATCGAGAAAGAGGCCACACCGCTGCTGACCGAACTCGACAACGAACTGATGTTCAACAAGGCCCTTTTCGCCCGTGTAAAGGCGGTCTACGACAACGAGCGCGACCAGTTGGAGGGTGAAGACCTGCGACTGCTCGACGAGACCTATAAGCAGTTTGTGCGCTCTGGTGCCCTCCTCTCTGACGAGGATATGGAGACCATGAAGCGTCTGAACCTGCGCATTGCCGACCTCCAGCAGCAATGGGGCGATGCTCTCCAGGCTGCCACCAACGACGCTGCCGTATGGGTCGATAGCGAGGAAGAACTCGCAGGGCTGTCTGAGGCAGACATCGCCCAGTGCAAGCAGGATGCCGAGAAGCGTGGCGGCAAGGCTCCCTATTGCATCGTCATCGTCAATACCACGCAACAGGCTCTGCTGGCCAGTCTCGACAATCGTGACCTGCGTCGCCGTGTCTTTGAGGCCAGCGTCCATCGTGCCGACGGCACCAACGACCACAACACGTTCAGCATCTGTACTGAGATAGCCAGCCTGCGCGCTCAGCAGGCCAAGGTCATGGGCTATGACAACTATGCCGCCTATTCGCTCGAGCGCACGATGGCCAAGACGCCAGACAATGTCTATGCCTTCCTCCGTCAACTCATCAGCGACTATTCTCCCAAGGCCGATGCCGAGACAAAGGCCATCGAAGCCTATGCCAAGTTGACTGAGGGAGCCGACTTCCAACTGGAGCCCTACGACCGTTTCTACTACTCGGCAAAGATGAAGAAAGCCATGCTCAATATCAGCGACGACGAGGTGAAGCCTTATTTCACAGCCGACAGCGTGCTTGTCAATGGCGTGTTCTATGCTGCCAACAGGGTCTATGGCCTCACCTTCAAACAGCGTACCGACATACCCGTCTATCATCCTGACGTGAAGGTGTTCGAGGTCTTCGACAAGGACGGTAAGAACATCGCCCTCTTCTATAGCGACCTCTACCGCCGTCCCACCAAGCGTGGTGGCGCCTGGATGAGCGAGTTCCTGCGTCAGAGCCACCTGCGCCAGCAACTGCCCGTCATCTATAATGTCTGCAATAGCGCCAAGGCCTCCGACGGCCAGCCCTCGCTGCTCACTTGGGACGAGGTGACCACCATGTTCCATGAGTTTGGCCACGCCCTCCACGGCATCCTCTCCGACTGCCATTACAACTCGCTGGCCGGCACCGAGGTAGCCCGCGATTTCGTCGAGATGCCCTCGCAGTTTAACGAGTCGTTTGCCGTCATCCCCGAGGTGTTCGACCATTTTGCCCGTCATGCTGAGACAGGCGAGCCGATGCCTGCTGAACTGAAGGAACGCATGCTGAAGAGCATCAATTTCCAGTCGGCCTATGCCCTGGGCGAGAACCTCGCTGCCACCTGTGTTGACCTGGCTTGGCACATGCTGCCGCCCGACCAGGTGCCTGGTGTCGATCAGGCCGTGCAGTTCGAGACTGACGCCCTGAGTAGGGTAGGGCTGCTCAATCGGCAGATTCCCCCACGCTATTCCACCAGTTACTTCAACCACATCTGGGGTAGCGGCTATGCTGCCGGCTACTACAGTTATCTGTGGACGGAGGTGCTGGCTGTCAATGTTGCCGACTGCTTTGCTCAGCGTGGAGCCCTTGATCCCGCTGTCGGTCAGTCGTTCCGTGACAAGGTGCTCAGTCGTGGCAACACCAAGGACCTCATGCAGATCTTCACCGACTTCACAGGCATGCAGCAGCCCGATGCCTCTGGTCTGCTGAAGGCTCGTGGCCTCTGATAGAGATTGGATAAAGAAGCATCATAGACCATTATAAGAATTCATGATTATGGTACACGTAGAGGGAAAAGACGACAGAATGGTTGCCAACAATTTGGAACCGCACTACCTGACCCATCCGGGCGAGGTGATAAAAGACGAACTGGAGTTTCGGGGGATTAGTCAGCGGCGCTTGGCTGCGGAGATTGGCGTCCCTGCCAGTCAACTGAACGAGGTGCTGAATGCTAAGCGCCCTCTGAGTGCCGAGATGGCGTTACTTATCGGACAGGCGCTGGACTTAGATGCAGAACCATTGCTTGGACTACAAATGAAATACAACTTGCTGTCGGCAAAGCGCAACAAATCATTCTTGGAGCGGTTGAAGGAAATACCAAGAATCGCTGCGGTGTTTTAAACAGGCATCTCCACACTCCGTCCGAATGCTTCCTTATCCTCGAAGGAAGTATTCCTTCAACTGTTGCAAAGCAGCAAGTCAGGTTAAGTTAGGGTCGATTATTTCTCGTCATATTATTTGCCAGTATCATTCTTTTTGCGTAATTTTGCATGTTCAAATTATAGTAACAAAACGGGTGGCAAATGAATATGTTAAACTTAAAACATCATAATATGTGGCGTATAATCACTTTTGTTATCATCCTTACGAATTACTTCAGTCTAGCCAATGCTCAAAACGATTGGTATGAGAAATATCTAACGTGTGTTAGTGACAGCGACGTACATGCGTGGAAGGCGGTGATTGAACAATGGGAACAGGCTGAGCCAGAATCGCCAGATGTGTATGCTGCATGGTATAACTATTATATAAAGTTGGCTATGACCGATGTCGTAGCCCTCACCAGAACGGCTCCAGAAAACAACCAAGAAGCACTTCAATTAATGGATAGTACGGGCGTTGTGGCAGGATACATGTATGACATCGTATCATATAATGATTCCATCTTGCAGATAGGTTACCATAAGTTGGATACTGCCATCAGGCTCTTTCCTGACAGGTTGGACTTGCCATTTGGCAAAGTTGCCATGTTATTTAGGCAACAACTTTATTCTGAGGTCATGCAGGAATTGCGATATGTTATAGACCGTTCTGAGAAAAACGGGAATAGATGGCTTTGGACTTTAAATCAACCGATAGATGATGGTGAATACGTTATAAAGGACAGTATGCAGGACTATTTTGCACAACTGTTTGATGCAGGGCAAAGCGACTGTGCGTCGCAATTAGTCGAATGGATGTTGCGACTATATCCTACTGACATTATTTTTCGTTCTGACAAAGCATCGTTGCTTGCAATCGCTAAGCGTTATTCAGAAGCATTGCCCATCTTCCTGTCTATATATGAGGACAATCCTGATGATATAATTGTGGCATCAAACATCGCTCATATTTATTACACTTTGGGGGACAAAGAGGCAACATTGAAATATTATAGCAAACTTGTACAATGTGGTGACAGTGAGATTGAGGACATCGCTAAACAGCGGATTAAGGAACTAAAACAAAAAACAGACTGAAGGACAAGAGAAGAGGACTTAGAATATCGATTAAAATGTATATTCAGTTGTTATGAAAAGAATACTATTGACAATAGCCGCCATGATGCTCTTCCTTTCTGCTTGGTGTCAGACGGATGAGGTCATATAGGTTTTACAGGAATTCTAAGTAGCCTTACTTCTCAGTTTTAATCTTAATTGCAGCAGGAATAGGTTGCGTCATTTTTCGGCGCCCTTCTGAAGCCTCTTCCCCCTCTTATATCTGTCCCCCTACGGGGGACTTAGATATGAGGGGGAGGCTTCATTCGGGAGTAGGGAAACAACAGGGCAAAGGAACGTCATCTACGCTTCGTTCCGACGGCACTTTACGCCCGAAAGTGCCGTAGTTTACCAGGGAAAGGAAGCATCGGAACAACCGTAAACTGCCGTCGGAACGGGTCGAAGGTGACGTTAGAACGACCCGAAGAAGGCATTGGAACCGGGTGAAAAACACTATCTCTTATTATCTCTTCTTATCTCCCTTAACTCATCATAATTCGTCATGTGTTCTATGAACTGCTGTATCTTTGTAAACAAATTAAGAGAACACTATACAGTAAATACAGTAAGAATTTGAAAAAAGTCCCCCGCGTACCGCGCGCATACGGTACGCGCGAAGAAGTTTTAAGAAATATACTGTATTTTACTGTATAGTGTAATAGGGGAGAGAGGAAAGAGGAGAGAGAAAGGCTAAGAAAACAACGGAAAATCGGAACTGGCGCTGGCTGCCCTTCGAGGTGGAGTCGATCGATTCGCCGCGCGAACATCCCTTCGACTACGAGGGGATATACGCCCAGGCCTATGCCTTGTATAATGAGGGCTTCCAGTACTGGCTGTCG
>Ga0310695_10002877_pt1 | contig 35142 bp, 25 predicted proteins | sample RumenRJG_04DNA_FD_203882 | JGI IMG/M metagenome (GOLD analysis project Ga0310695, IMG submission 203882) | Bovine rumen microbial communities from Lethbridge, Alberta, Canada - RJG_04 (v2) (version 2) | ecosystem: Host-associated > Mammals > Digestive system > Stomach > Rumen | place: Canada... | reverse complement strand
AAAAGGACAAGACTCCGGGTTTTAACTCGGTCTATAACGCTTTCCGCAATGTCTTTGCCGAAAACGGCAACTTTAACACCGCCGTCAATACGACTTACGCAGGCAAGGAACACAGCATGTTCTTTGTTGATTACCTCGCTTTGCTTATCGACGCGAACTTCTTCAAGTGGAACCAAATGCAGCATGGCGACTATACTGCTGAAACGAATGTCTGGAGTGGTACGGATGCCGTCTATTACAAGATTTTGCAGAATGGATTTGTGGAAGCCTATAAGCTTAAAGTCGAAGACGCAAAGGTTTTCAATGATCCGTCTGGCTATAGCAGCAAGGTGTATAAGTCTGATGTCAAAGGGGGATATTTCCGTTACTTTGAATATATCGAAAACGAACAAGTTTGGTATCCTATAACACTTTGGGCTGTAGGTGTTGCAACGGTGGAACAAGTTTGCGATGCTGACGCAGTTAATTCGACCTTCTTCTATAGCTTTGAAGGTCTTGATGAAAATGCCGTTTGTGTATGCAACAATGGAAAATGCTACTGGCAAGATACTGAAAATGTATGCTTGGGCCGTAATAAAGGAGATAAGGGATCGGCGTTCTTTGACGGGGAAATTCAAGAGTATGAGTGCGCAGAAGTAGAATGTAATCCATCCGCTTCTTCTTGCGTTGGTTTTGAACTTGGTCCTGTCAGTCCGAACTCTTCAAACTCTGTTGCATCCTCTTCTAGCGCTGCAAGTGGCATGACTCCGGAAGAACTGGCCAACAATCCGGAATCCAAGCTTTACCTCGGTGAATGCAGCGCTACAGTAAACGAAGGCAAAGAAAAGCTGTTCGACTACAAAAATGCGGAACTAGCCACGACAACGAGCAAAATAACCCTTGTATGTGATGGCTCCAAATGGAGACAGAAAGATGATCATGATGAGAAATATGGAATATGTTCAAAAACTACGATGGAAAAGGGCGAAGTCAAGGCAGAAACTGGTTCCGACCATTATAAGTGCGATTACCTTGATAAACAGGAAAAATACGAATGGATCGCTACTGATTGGCAAGACGTGTATAATGAAAAGGCTTGCCATTATGGCTATGTCAATAAAAAAATGGTTACTGGATCCGGTTATGAATATGTTTGTGAAGAAAATTCTGAATATACAGACAACTGGGGTAACCATAGCCATGAATGGCGTGAAACGACTGTTGATGAATATTGCGTGGGTGACCGCGTCAAGGCTACAGTGCAGAAGCTTGAAAACGAAGACCTCGGCGAATCGACCTTTAACGAAAAGTGTAGCTACCACGGTTCTACCTATGCGAGAAACAATACTGCTAGCGGGGCCAAGGAATGGGTGTACTACGGTAATTTCACCAACGAAAGCACAAGAAACAGCGTTTTCTTGTTCTTGAATGGTTATAAGGATAATGTAATTTACACTTGTAACAATTGGGACTACTGTGATTCTGTTTCTGTAGAAGTCGTGCAGAGTAAAATTGCCTCGAATATGCCAGAAGTCGAAAAACAGAAATGGATTAATGTCCTTTGCAACTATGGCGATTACAAGCAAGCTAGTGGCTACGCCGACGGCATTGCCTTTGAAGTCAACGTAACGTTAAAGAGTGGCGAAAATCCGAAGACGTTTGTCGCTAGTGCCAAGAGAAATGATTGGCACGAACCTACCTTTGAGGATATCTATGGCAAATGCGATGAAGATAAGATGAAAAATCAAACCAAAGTAGCTGTTTACGGAGGGGAAAAATACAAGTGTAACTACATTTCTGGAGTTTCCAGCGGATACTCTTGGGTTAAAGCAAGCGATTTGGATGAAAACGCAACGCTTGGAATTTGCACGAGTAATCGAATGAACGAAAAAGATGTCGCTATAGTCGGTGACGCATACTATGGATGTCTTTCTAATAATAACGTAGAAGGAATCCCCGCAAGTTCTTCCTCCACAGATTGGCTAAAAATTGATGAAAATGAGTACCTTAACGCCAAGCTTGGTATTTGCGATACCGATGGAGGTGATACTAAAAATATTACAGACATTAAGAGCGAAATCCTCAAGGATGGTGAAAGCCTCAGTTTCAAGTGCTCTATAGCTAAAGAAGTCGTAAATGGCGATGGTAAGTGGGTTGACGCCTCCACAGACATTGCTCTCGACAAGATTTGCAACAGAGATAACGAAGATGCAACTGTTACCAAAGAAAGCGTAACCTATGTCTGTGCGTACAAGGATGAATCATCCATGTATCAGTGGATTACTTCTGATGAGTACTGCGAAACTCATGGTGAAAATTTGACTTACGGTGGGTATCATAACAATCCGCGTAGTTCTTCTAGTATGTCTCACTGTGGTGGATATATTGAATGTCAAACGGAAACCGACAAGAAAATCTGCCATGTCGGTACCGAGTCTTTCGTCAAATTGGAGAGCATGTGGCAATCTGTGGCAGAATATTGCGAAGACCATTCTACAGGTTCCGCCTGTGAATTTGTCAATCATGTAGGTGAAGATATAACTGAGTCTACTCTTAGGTATTACGAACAAACGGAATACTACGTAAAGACAAATCAAGTTTATAAGAAAGCAGAAACTGTGGAAGAATATTGCGAAGCGTTTAATCCGGAACATAATGAGACCTGCATATTTAATTTTGCAGTTTACAATTATTGCGAAAGTTTAAGTAAATGGGCTGGGTGGTGCCCGACCCGCTGATAGAAATTGTACTAGAATATGAAAAAACTTACCCTTATACTTGCACTTGCGCAGGCGGCGGTCTTTGCACAGACCGGCCTCCTGGGGGGTAAAACTGGCCTCCACCAGCAAGATGCGAATACGCTTGGATTTTTTCACTTCCGTTTAGGGACGGGCGGTACAATTGCGACCGATAACTGGGGCTACACCCGTGGCGCCTTGTTTACGGACCAACATGGTCGTACCCAGGAACTCGATGTGTGGGATGCCCGTATGGAAAAGGGCCGCATTGACGGCGCTTTGGCCGGTAACTTCAACTTTGCGTTTGGCCTCCGTGATGACTTGGACATTGCGGTAAGTCTCCCGATTTACTACGACCACGCAAAGGATTACTCTGGCGAAGCGATTCGCGCTCACATGGGCAAGGGTGGCCTCGGCGACTTGCAGTTCTATGCCAAGTACCGCACGCCGCACTTTTTTGGCCCGGATTACATGAAGACGGCCGCTGTTGTGGATTTGACTGTCCCGACTGGCTGGAGGGGCGTGGGTATCCGCCCGCGTCACGCCTGGTTCCTCGATAACGAGGGGGGCCCGACGTATGCCTACACGGCAAACAGCGTAATGCTCGGCCTCACGGGCATTGTCTCTGTCGATTACTCCAAGAAGGGAGTTCCTCTTACTTGGAATTCTTCTCTTGGCCTGATGCTCGGTTTTGGCGATGCTTCGAATACGCTCGTGTATAGCACTGGCGTGAACCTGAAAATCAACGATTACATCCAGCCGTTCCTCGAATTCAGTGGCGAAATGCGCTTTGGCAATGATGCGTATCCGTTCAGCCCGATTACCGACCCGATGGTGCTCACGCCGGGTATCAATGTGAAGATTCCGTTCTTCAACATTGACTTTGCCGCGGGTATCGATATCGGTATCGGAAACCTCGTGGATGGCTATGATCGCAAAGACGCCATGGACAACTGCAAGGATTTCCAGATCAAGTTCAAGGGCGAAAATGGCTACCGCGCAAGCTACTGCTATGTGGCTCAGCCGCTTATTGCCGGTATCGCAAAGCTCACGTGGACGTTTGGCTTTGACGGCGACGACGATAACGATGGCGTAAAGAACCGCAAGGACAAGTGTCCGGAAACGTTCCCGCCGATTGTCGTGGACGAAGACGGCTGCGGCATCGATACGGACGAAGACAAGGTCTTTGACGGTCTCGACAAGTGCCCGGATACGCCGAAGGGTGTCGCCGTGGATTCTGTCGGTTGCCCGCTGGATACGGACGAAGATACGGTCCCGGATTACAAGGATATGTGCCCTGAAACGCCGAAGGGCGTCAAGGTAGATTCTGTCGGCTGCCCGCTGGATACGGACGAAGACACGGTCCCAGATTACAAGGACCAGTGCCCTGAAACGCCGAAGGGCGTCAAGGTCGATAGCGTCGGTTGCCCGCTCGACAGCGACAAGGACGGAGTCTTTGATGGGCCGGACAAGTGCCCGGATACGCCGGAAGGTGTCGCCGTGGATGCTGACGGCTGCCCGCTCGATACCGACAAGGACGGCGTGCCGGATTACAAGGACAAGTGCCCGAATACGCTCCCGGGAATTCAGGTGAACAAGCGTGGCTGCCCGCTGCGCCGCAAGGAAGACCTGGATTACCTCAAGAAGGGCATCCAGTTTGAATTCGACTCGGCAAAGCTTTTGACGTCCAGTTACCCGACCTTGGACGACATCATCGCGCTTTTGGAAAAGATTCCGGAAGTGAAGCTTGAAGTCCAGGGCCATACGGATATCGTGGGTACTGAAGATTACAACCAGAAGCTTTCTGAAGACCGCGCCCACTCTGTGACGGATTACTTCCAGTCGAAGGGTATTCCTGGCGAACGCCTCCGTGCAATCGGCTTTGGTACTCGCGTTCCTGTTGCTGATAACGTAACGGACGAAGGCCGTGCCAAGAACCGCCGCGTGGAACTCATCCCGTTCGGTTACTACACCGAAGGCGATAGCACTGTGGCTGCTCCGTCTGATTCGCTGCTGAACGACAGCACGGCTGTGCCGCCTCCGACAAAATCCGATGTGAAGCCGGAATCCAAGCCCGAAGTGAAGGTGAAGCTCAAGGCCAATGCCGAAAAGAAGGTGAGGTCCGCTTCTAAGGCTGGCCTGAAGCGCTTGAAGAACATGCGCGACAGAGCTGAAAAGGCTGTTGTCGAAATGAAGTCGGAAGCTGCTGCCGCTGCAAAGCCAGCTGAAACGCCGAAGCCGGCCGAGACTACTCCGGCAAAGGCGAGTGCGCCTGCTCCGGCTCCTGCACGGTAAAGCTGTTATGTGAGACATTCAAAAAAGACCTGGCTTATCGCCAGGTCTTTTTCGTATGTGGAGTATATTTGCAAACGGTTGTTTGCAAAATGAATGGTTGACAATGCGCCCCCTTGTTTTTCTGGAACGTGTTTATTAAATTGAAAAACGATAGTTCTGATGAACTGATTTTGTTATATCGTTTGCTATATCCTTTCTTATATCATTTCTTTTATGACTTATCTCTAAAAAAGAGAAAGGATACTTTATGGAAGAAAAACAGACGGCGAAAAAGCCTCACGATGCTTTTTTCCGTTGGCTATTTGCTGATGTAAATCATCTCAGATTCTTGCTGGAAATTGCAGGTAAAATAAATGTTGATGTTGGGGAGTTTCTCTCTGCTGTAAATTTGGATACGCTTGTCCGCATTCCAGATTCGTATTCCGAAGTGTATGAAACTGGTGACGCAGATTTGGCTTTTCGCGTGAATGTTGCTACTGGCGCTCCTGTATTTGTGGGAATCCTTGTGGAACATAAGTCCGGTCGCGATGCCAATCTTTTCAATCAACTTTCGCGTTACATGCGCTCCGTGATGAAACGTTTTGATGAAGGACGCCTATTTGATGGCCTCCCTGCAATGGCGATGATATTCTACAACGGACGTGGAAACTGGAATCCGCTTGAATTGCTTGAAAAGGACTATCCCGCATATTTTCACGGCATGGTTTTGCCGTTCCGCTGTGCGTTCGTGAACATGTCGGATATCCCAGATAGCGATTGTCTTGCTTGCGAAGATGTTGCGACGGGCTTTGGAATTGCGGCAATGGCTCATGCTTACGACAAGGATACCATCCTTGATGTGTTTAATCAGTTCAAGCCGAGATTTCGAAAAATGCCAGACAAGGAGCTCTCTTGTTTGCTCGAAAAAATAAGTATATATTTAGCAGAGTATCTTGATAAAGAAGCTCTGAAGGAGTTGAACATGGCATTCAAAAGCATTGGACAAAAATACGGATTCGTCAGTGCTGGCGATTCTTTTCGCCAGGAAATTGCCGAGGAACGTCAAAAAGCCGAAAATGCTAAAGCTGAATTGGCTCAGAGTCGAGACGATACTAAAGCAGTTCTGCGTGAAATGGGAATGCCTGATGAGAAAATTGCAGAAATGCAAGCCAAATTAGAGGTTCTTCGTCAAAGCAGACAATCCCGTGGATAAAATTCAAAAAAAAGACCTAGCGATAAGCTAGGTCTTTTTTCTTGACGTTAAAAAATTACGGTTACCCTGCGAAGTTCTTGCCGAGGATGGCAGATACGTTCTTGAGAATTCCTTCGGCGACGTCCGGCTTGTTCATGGAATAAACATGGACGTTCGTGATGCCGTTCGCGTAGAGATCGATGATCTGGTCGGTGGCGTAGATGATGCCGGCTTGCTTCATGGCTTCCGGATCGCTACCGAACTTGTCCACAAGCGACTTGAAACGCTGCGGCATGAACGAACCCGAAAGCTTAATGGCGCGATCGACCTGGTTCGCGTTCGTGATGGGCATGATGCCGGGGAGCACCGGGCAGTTCACGCCAGCGTCGCGGAGCTTGTAAAGGAAGCTGAAGAAAAGGTTGTTGTCGAAGACCATCTGCGTTGTGAGGAAGTCTGCGCCTGCTTCGACCTTTTCCTTGAGGTGCTTGATATCTTCGGCTTGGTTTGGACTTTCCGGGTGTTTTTCCGGGTAGCAGGCAGCGCCAATGCAAAAATCGGCATCAGCGGCTTTGAGTTCGCGGATAAGCTCGACGGCGTGGTGGTAGTCGCAGTCGCCACGGCCATTTGCAATGAGTTCCGGCGTGAGGTCGCCACGGAGTGCCATCACGTTCTTGATGCCGGCGGCCTTCATGTCTTCGATGCGCTGGTGGATGGTTTCCTTGGTGCTCGAAATGCAGGTGAGGTGGGCGAGCATCGGAATGTTGAAATTGTACTTGAGATTCTTCGCAATTTCGAGCGTGTACTGGCTCACGCCGCCGCCTGCGCCGTATGTGACGCTCATGAATGCGGGGTTAAGCTTTGCAATCGCTTCGGTGGCTGCTTTAACGTTTTCAAAACTCGTTTCTTTCTTCGGCGGGAACACCTCGAAGGAGAGGCTCATCTTGTCTTGCTTCAGGATGTCGATAATCTTCATTGTATCTCCGTGCAACGGTCGGCATTGAGCTTTGGATCCGCAGTGCAATGTCGAATGTTACGCTTTTGTTTTATGCAAATATTTGAATTCATGCATAAATGTAGATAAAATTTCCTACAATGGCAACGGGGAATGCGTAATTTTTTGGAGAGATAGGCTTTGATTCGTGCGAAAATTGACGAAAAATCAAATTATTTACTATATTGTGTGCTCACAAACGCCGTCGTAGCTCAGTTGGATAGAGCAGTTGCCTTCTAAGCAACGGGTCGTGGGTTCGACTCCCGCCGACGGTATAAAAGGTTCGTGCGCCGTAGGCGTGCGAACCTTTTATATTTTTGGTGTTGAGGAAAACACAAGTTCGACCTCTGCGCAAGGCGAGCGCAGCGCCCGAGCTCGCTCGGGCATTGCCGAGCCGTAGCAGAGGCTACAAAGCACGGAGTGCTTTGTGCCTCCCGCCGACGGTCTATAAAACAACAGACCCCGGCACAGAGGCCGGGGCTGCCTAAAAATGGAGATTCCCGCTCAAAGGCGGGAATGGCAATTACTTCTTCAAAATCTTGTTCAGCGTAGCGCGCAAATGGTTCATGTTCGCTTCGTTGAGTGTTTCGTAGCGGTAGAACGTGCCGTCCTTCTGCACGAGGTAGACCACCGGGATGTAACCCGTGCCGTAAGCCGGTCCAAACTTGCTGTCGGTGTCCTGGAATACCGGAATGACCGCGTGGTACTGGTCGATGAACAAACGGATGTCGTTCTTCTTGATGCCGCCGTTCAAGCCGATTGCAATACCCGTAAGACCCTTGGATTCATATTCCTTGATGAGATTTTGGATCTCGGGGAAGTGCTTTTGGCAGTGCGGGCACTTCGGGCTGAAGTAATAGATGAGCAGCGGGCGGTTGCTGAAGTGGGCGAAAATAATGCCCGGATCACTGATGCCCGAAAGATGCTTGGAAAAGTCCATCTTCATGGGCTGATTCGTTGTGGAATCCATCATCAATTTGATATCGGCAACCTGCGGCTCCGGTGCGAACTGCGCAAAACCCATGACGGCTACAAAAGCTACCAAACTGAAAATGCGACTAAGCATACACATACTCCTAAAAACGTTTTTCGTTGATCCTGAAGGGGATCCCTTTTAAACAGTTGTAAAATACCAAAAAATAAAGGGATGGATTGTGATTTCTGTCAAAAAACGGGAAAAATAATGTAAAAATTGCGTTTTTTGAAAGGTTTTGCCGCCCCTCGTCTATTCCATTAATATCTTCTTGATGCTGTCGGGGAAAAATGCTGGATTTTCCATGAATTCCTGCTCGAAAAGTTCCATGATTTCTTCGGAATATTCGGTTTGCTTGCTGAGCAATTTGATGGCGTCGATTTTGGTGGCTTGGAACTTTTGCACCATCACCCAGAAGTAAATGGCGAACTCGACTTTGGTGAGGCTGTTGCCGTCGAACAGGCTTTTTTCATAGTAGCGGAATAGCAAGTAGGCGATGATTTTTTCGCCATCGCTGTCTGTGAAAAGTGGATGGGGCGAATCTTGGCGGGCGATCTTTGCCCAACCGTTTTCTTTTAGCTGCTTGTATGCGGTGTCCCATGCGGGGCCGTAACTTTCGCCTTTGCCGAGGATCTCGATCCACGTCTGGTGGGCGTTGTCCGAAATTTTATCGGTGGCATTGATTTCGGATGGGCGTGTTTCTGGAAATTCGAAACCGCTTGTTTCGATGGCGTAGTCGAGCAGTTTGACGAGTCGTTTGTTCAGTGGCTTGCTGTGGTCGGCAAGGATTTTGAATAAATGTTCTCGTTCTTCGAAAATAGCGTCGCGAGCTTCGATGGCGTCATCGGGGATCTCGTCTGGAATTTCGTCGATTTCGCGTTCGACAAACGCAATGGGCGAGGTGGCGGAACCTTTGCTCTCTAGTAGTAAGCGTACGGCTTCTTCGCAGCAGAGTCCAACGCCCTTTTCCATGATGTCGCCGTAGACTTCCACAAATCGCGGGTGCTCGCGGCAAATATCGCACAAGCTGGATTCCCCGAGGTTGCAAATCATGTCGCAGAGCCCGTCGTTCCTTAAGAAGGGGCAACGGTCGCCGGGGAACAGTTTGAAATGTCCGTCTTCGATGTTCTGCTGGAGCCTTTTGCCGAATTCGCCTTGAACTTTGGCGTAGCGCTTGGCGCTCTCGTCATCGATGTCGATTTCCCAACCGATGCAACAGGTGTCTGTGCATTTGCCGGCAATGCAATGGAACGAATCGTAGAATTCTGGAACACGGAGAAGCATGGAAACTTAGTTACTAGTTAATAGTTAGTAGTTACTAGAAAATTTAGAAAATAGCGCCTTGTCATCCTCTGTTTGCTTCCTACCGCCTGCTTCCTACTGTCTACTAACCACCAACCACTAATCACTAACCGTTAACTACTTGTAACAAAAAACTTACGCAAATATTACCTTGCGTCGGCTGAAAATTGCTGGGAGGAATGAAAATTTATGTAAAAATTTTCTTAACAAAGCCAAAAAGTATGCTTTTTTTAATCTCGGTTTCGGTTTTGTATTGCCAGTGTGGTTGAAAGTGGGTATATTTTCCACGTGTGATATGTGTTGTGGTAAAATGTGTCAAATAATATGAATTTCACTTCTTTCATAGGACAAGCCCAAACGGCTATCGATGGAAAGGGAAGGACCTCCTTCCCTAGGGAATTCCGTCGTCAGCTTTCGGCGTCCGAAGGGAATGAGTTCGTGGTCACCCGTGGCCCGGACCGCACCCTCCGGTTGTTTGTCCTTCCTGAGTTTGAGAAATTCATGGCGGACTTGGACAGCTGGTCCGACCGCCGTCAAGCCGACTTAGTTCGGAGAGGCCTCTGCCCCACAGTTGTGGAGATGGATGGCCAGAATCGCATTTTACTCCCCAAAATTTTACTGGAGTATGCCGGCCTTAAAGACGAAGTTCTTTATGTTACGGCTCGCGGTAAAGCTCTCGAATTATGGAATCCTGAACGCTATAACGAAAAGTATGGTTTGCAGACAAATGAAGCAATCGATGCTTTCTCTGCCGCGTTCTATGGTGGTGGCTTGACGGAGGGGGATAATGGCAGATAACAATCTCCGCAAGTCAGTACATGTAAATGAAATTTCGGAAGCTGCGGTCGCTGGAGTTCAAGGGAGAGAATTCTATCACGATCCGGTGATGCTCAAGGAATGCCTTGAAGGCTTGAATATCAAGCCGAACGGCACCTATTCGGACTGCACACTTGGCGGTGGCGGCCATTCTTACGCTATTGCCCAAAAGCTGGATTCCGATGGTACGCTCCACGCGTTTGACCGCGACGATGAAGCGGTCCAGTTTGCAACGAAGCGCCTTGCAGGCGTTCTCCCCAAGTTTATTGTCCATCCGGTTCCGTTTAGCGAACTCGGAAACGAAATTGAACCGAATACACTCGACGGTGTCCTTTACGATCTCGGCATCAGCAGCCATCAGGTAGATGACTCTAGCCGTGGCTTTACGTTTGTAGGCGATAATCCGCTCGATCTCCGCATGGACCGTCGTGAAGGCGTCTCTGCGCAGGAATGGCTCCGCTCTGTGAGCGAAGATGATTTTGCAGCCGCTCTCCGCAAAAATGCCGATATGGATCGTGCGTTCAAGCTTGCCACTCGCATCAAGGAAAAAGTGGGAGAAATTACCACCGAAGGCCGCGATGTGCTCCCGAGCGATATCAAGGCTGTTGTCGAAGCCGTATTCCCGGATAAGCGCCGTGATGCCAATAGTTTGCTTGCCCGCGTATTCCAGGCTGTCCGCATGGAAGTGAACGGCGAACTCAAGCAGATTGAAGATAGCCTCCGTGCCGCAGTCAATTGTCTCAAGGTGGGCGGTCGCTTGGTCGTGATGAGCTACCACTCCGTCGAAGACCGTTGCGTCAAGGAAACGGCGGCTGAATTTGAAAAAGCATGCATTTGTCCGGAAAACTTGCCGGTTTGCATGTGCGGTGGCAACCACCAGCGTTTGAAGAAAGTGAACCGTAAGCCGATTTTGCCCTCGGCCGAAGAAATCAACAGGAACAGCCGGGCTCGTTCTGCGAAGTTAAGGATCTATGAAAGAGTATGATCGATAATGTGCAGAATGAACCCGTAAAGTCCGGGAAGAACGTTATTATGGGGCTTGTGCTTCTGTTGGTTTTCATGGTGACTGTGGCTTGCATGTGCCCGGTGTACATGCAGAATAGTATCAACCGCCTTTATGGTAATTATTACGGCTTGAGAGAGAAGTCTAGCTTGCTCAAGCGTGAAATCCTTTTGAAGGATTTCGAAATCAACAAGCTCACTTCGATTAACCATCTTGCAAAGTTTGCAGAAAAGACGGGACTTGGATTGAATGAAGTTCCGGTAAAAATCATGATAACGGAGGGTTCGCATGAATAAGCGAAATTGGGATCCTCTGCTTTTATTGAAGGTTTTTGTGCTTTGCGTTGTGGGCGGGCTGATTTTGCAGACGTTTGACATCCAGGTGATGAACCGTGGTGTTTACCAGGCGACTACGAGGTCGATTGTGACGCGTACAAAGAACTTGTATGCGGAACGTGGCTCTATTATGGATAGAAACGGAGTCGTGTTTGCCGAAAGCATGCGCGATACGAGTGATAATCTGGGCTATAGCCGTTTGTTCTTGCAGGGGACCCTTGCATCGCAGATTGTGGGCAAGGTGGGCTATAATGGCTCGGGTAGCATGGGCATGGAACAGATTTACAACGATAGTCTCCGTGGTGACGAAGGCATTCGCGTAAGTGTCCAGGATGCGCACCAGAAAGAGGTCTACAACCGTTCTAAGAATGTGATTGAAGCCAGAACAGGATTGGATCTCGTGCTGACGATTGACCGCAACATGCAGGAAATTGTAGAGAAGGCTTTGAAGGACGGTGTCGCTGAATTCTCGGCGAAAAACGCAAGTGCTGTTGTCGTGGATCCGTATACGGGCGAAATCCTTGCGATGGCGAGCTACCCGACATTTGACCCGAATTCCAAGAATCAGGGTGTCGATCGCGCTGCAAAGAATGAAATTGTTTCGTTGTCGTATGAACCGGGTTCAACGTTCAAGGTGATTACGGCTGCGGCCGCTCTTGAAAACCATGTTGTCAGTCCGCAGAAGGTTTATGCCAACGAAGGCAAATGCTGGAAATGGAACCCGAAGTCCGAAAGAATTTGCGATACCCATATCTATGGCGATATGGACATGAGCGAAGCGATGGTGCAGTCCTCGAATATTGTGTTTGCAAAGATTGCCTCTGAAGTGGGGGCTATGCGTATGTACAGAATGGCTCGTGCTTTTGGCATTGGCGAAAGGGCTTTTGACAACTACATTGGCGAAGAAAGTGGAAGACTTTTGAAGCCGGCTGAACTTACTCGCGACGATAGAACGCTCAAGACGATGGGCTTTGGTCATGCTGTTTCTGTGACGCCGATCCAGATGGTGATGGCTTATTCGGCTATTGCAAACGGCGGCAAGCTCATGCGCCCGCAAATTGTGAAGGAATGGCGTAACTCCAAGGGTGAAGTCGTGAAAAAGATTGAACCGATGGAACTTCGCCGTGTGATTTCTGAAAAGACGGCTGCAACCATCCGTAAAATGCTCTATCGTGTGGTAAATAGCGGTACGGCAAAGAAGGTGGCTTCGCAGAAACTTACCGACGTGTTGTTTGGCGGCAAGACGGGTACGGCAGAAAAGTACAATAAGGAAACTCGCTCTTACGATCGCAATTTGCAGGTGGCTTCGTTTATCGGGCTTGCTCCGTTCGAAGATACGCGTTATGTATGCCTTGTGCTTGTGGATGAACCGCATGGAAAGACTGTGGGTGGTCTTACTGCAGGTCCGATTTTCCGCCGCATCATGGAAGGGATTTACTACCACCCGGCAATTTCGCCGCTCGCTCATAATTTGAAACAGGTCAAGCTTGGTTCTCCGTGCGATAAGGACTTTTCTGGGATGATGGTGTCTGCGGCTAAGGATTTCGCAAAGAGGAATAAGTGCCCGGTTCGCTTTGAAGGCAAGGGACTCCGCGTGATTTCGGAACGCATGGACGGAGGACTTGTCAATGGCAAGACGCTTTTGCTCGGCGATGCCGTGGCAAAGAAAATGCCGGATTTGAAGGGTTTATCGTTGAAGGATGCTCTCGAAGTGATGGGGAACATCCGCATGAATGTTGAATATACAGGAAAAGGCCGCGTTGTCGCTCAGGAACCCAAGGCAGAAGAAGCCTTGCAGAAAGGTGCGATTTGCAAACTGACCTTAAAGGAGAAAAGCTGATGATTTCGGAAGGACTGATGCAAAAGTTGTCCGTGACGGGGCTTTGTGATGATTCCCGCCGTGTGAAACCGGGGAATTTGTTCTTCTCCATTCCGGCAGATGGCTACGAGGCTTTTGCCCGCAGTGCCATTGCGGCGGGTGCCGTTGCTGTTGTTGGCGAGACTATGGCTCCCGAAGGACTGACGTCCAAGTGGATCCAGGTACCAGATGTGAAGCTGGCTCGCCTCGAAGCTGCTAAGATTTTCTACAAGGATCCGTTCAGCAAGCTTATTTGCCATGCCATTACGGGCACGAACGGCAAGACGACAAGTGCGTTCCTTATGAATGCGATGCTCGAAGCGGAAGGCCGCAAGACGGCTCTGCTCGGCACCATCAAGAATAAGATTGGCGACAAGTCTGTGCCGGCTTCGCTTACGACTCCGGGTCTTTTGGACCTTTATGAATTTGCATCTCGCGCTGTGGCTGAAGGCTGCACCGACCTCGTGATGGAAGCGTCTTCGCATTCTCTCCACCAAGGTCGTGTTGCTGGTATCAAGTTCAGAAGCGGTCTTTTTAGCAACTTGACGCAGGACCATCTCGATTACCACAAGACGATGGACGCCTACTTCGAAGCAAAGAAGTTGCTCTTTACGAAGTACCTCGCAGAAAATGGCGTGGCTGTCATCAACATTGACGATGCTCATGGCGAAAAGCTCTTTAACGTGCTGGACTGCCGCAAGGTGGCTGTATCGAGACTTGGCAAGGCTAAGGCTGATGTGAAGCCGTTTGGCGAAATCAAGAGCACCGAAGACGGTCTCGAATTTGCGCTCCCGATGATTGCCACAGAAAAGTTTGAAACTCCGCTCTGCGGCGACTTTAACGTGGACAATTTGCTCCTGGTGCTTGCCTGGGCTCATGCTCTCTGCGTGCCTGAAGATGCCATGCGCAAGGCGATTGCAACTGTGCGTGTTCCGGGTCGCTTTGAAAAGGTCTGGAGCAAGAACGGTAAGCATGTGATTGTGGACTATGCCCACACGCCGGATGCTCTTGAACGCGTGTTGAATGTGGCCCGTAGCCTCTGCCGCGGCAAGCTTTCGACCGTGTTTGGCTGCGGTGGTGACCGTGACAAGACGAAGCGCCCGATTATGGGGGGCATTGCCGAACGCATTGCGGACAAGGCTTGGCTCACATCGGACAATCCGCGCACCGAAAAGCCTGCTGACATCATCGCTGACGTTCGCGCCGGCATGACGACGGACAAGTTTGAAGTGGTCGAAAACCGCGAAGAAGCTATCAACCGCGCTTGTGCAGAACTCAAGAGCGGTGACTGGCTTGTGATTGCGGGCAAGGGTCATGAGGATTACCAGATCATTGGTAAGACCAAACATCATTTTGACGATCGCGAAATCGCGGTGAAGGCGATGACTGATGCTGAAGCTTGATTTGACTATTGGACAAATGCTTGAGATTCTGGAAACCGAAGCTGTCGGCGTTCCTGCCCGTACCTTGAAACGCAAGGTGAATCTCTGCATGGATTCTCGTGAAAGTGCCAAAGGTGTTGTCTTTTGGCCGATTAAGGGCGCACGTTTTGACGCCCACCAGTTTGTACCTCAAATGGAAAAGGATGGAGCTCTGATGAGCGTAGTAAACCAAACCGCTATCGATCCGAATTTCAAGATGTACGCTCCGGTCGATGATACGACGAAGGCTCTCTTGAAGCTTGCCAAGGGCTATCAGAAATTTTTCAAGTTGAAGAAGGTCGCTATTACCGGTAGTAACGGCAAGACGACGACGAAGGAAATGACGAAGGCTGTACTTTCGATGAAGTACAACACCCATGCGACTAAGGGTAACTTCAACAACCATATCGGTGTCCCGATGACACTGTTCCAGCTGAAGCACAGCCACGAAGCTGCCGTTGTCGAAATGGGTACGAGTGGTCCGGATGAAATCCGCCCGCTTTCCTTGGCTACGGAACCGGATATTGCCGTGATTACGAACATTGGCGCAAGCCACTTGGAACGCCTCGGCGATTTGGACGGCGTGTTCAATGAAAAAATTAACATTGTCGCAGGTCTCAAGGAAAACGGCACGCTGATTGTGAATGCCGATGACGAACGCCTTTGCAAGGTAAAGGCGACCAAGCATTACAAGGTCGTGACTTTCGGTGTGCGTCGTGGTGTCGTGAAGCCTGAAAAGCTCAAGTGGACCGAAAACCTCTGCGCTGATTTCTACATCGGTCGTACGCATTTTGTGTTGAACGTCCCTGGTGACCATAACCTTTATGACGCTCTTGCAGCAATTGCTGTGGGTCAGGCTCTCCGCATCCCGAAGGGCGATATCGCTAAGGCTTTGGCTAGCTTTACCTCCACAAGCATGCGCATGGAAATCAAGAACGCTAACGGCTTCAAGGTGATTTCGGACTGCTACAATGCTAACCCGTCTTCGACGAAGATGGCTCTCCAGACGCTTGGCAACATGCGTGTCGAAGGCAAGCGCATTGCAGTTCTTGGCGACATGCTCGAACTTGGCAAGGAAAGTGGCAATTTGCACAAGCAGATTGGAGCTCTCGTGCCTGAAATGAATTTTGATATGCTCCTCGCTGTCGGCAAGGAAGCAAAGAAGTACGTGGAAGGTGCCAAGTCTCGCGGCATGAAGAACGTGCAGTATTTTGAAACGGTTCCGGAAGTCATCAGCGAATTGAGCGAAATTGTCGCCGAAGGTGATATCCTTTTGGTGAAGGGCAGTCGCGGTATGCACATGGAACAGGTGGTGGAAGCGCTCCTCCACATGGTGCCGGTATTCAAGGTTTAAGGTTGGTTTTTAGAATTTAAGATGTCGAACACTCAGTCCACAGGAATGAACAAACTTTTGCTATTTGTCGCATTAGCATTAATGTGCTTTGGCATCGTAGTCGTTTATTCGACGTCTACGCCTGTGGCTTTGGCGAAAAACCTGCCGCCTGAATACTTCCTCATGAAGCACCTTTACAAGGTCGTGGCATCGGTCATTATCATGGGCGTGTTCTACAAGATTGATTATGCGCTTTGGAAAGATATGTCCCGCGTTGTCTTTGGTGTTGGTGCAGTCCTTACGCTAGCAGCTATTGTTTCGGGTGGTGAGGTGAAGGGTGCATCCCGCTGGATTTTCGGCATCCAGCCGTCTGAGATTATGAAGTTTGGCTTTATCTGCTGGGTCTGTGCGAAGCTTTCGAATGCAGGGGACGAAATCAAGTCCATCAAGTGTACGATTGTCCAGCCCGCAGTTCCGTTTGCGATTTCTGCACTTTTGCTTGCGCTCCAACCGAATTTCTCGATGCTTATTATGTTTGCAGCTTTGCTTTTCACCTTGCTCTTTATTGCAGGGGCAAACTATAAATATTTGTTTTCGGGTTTGGGTGCTTCTATTCCGCTGGGACTTATCGTATTGCTTTGCAAGGCGCATACAAGCACGCGCATTAAGGCGTTCTTCTCGGGCGATGATGGAACTATGAAGGAATCGAAGCGCCAGTTGGAACATTCTCTTGAAGCGCTTGGCAATGGCGGTCTTTTTGGAACGGGTGCAGGCATGGGTGAACAGAAACTCGGCTATTTGCCCGAAGCCCACAAGGACGTGGTTTATGCCGCCATTGGTGAAGAATTTGGATTCGTGGTAACGTTCCTCGTGCTTGTCGCTTTTGCAATACTTTTCTCGCAGGGCTACAATATTGCAAAAGCTTCGACGACCCGATTTGGCAGGTACATGGCAGTGGCGCTCACGACTTCGCTTTTCTTGAATTTTGCCATTCACGTTTGCGTGTGTGTAGGGCTTTTCCCGACGACGGGTCAGCCGCTTCCGTTCTTGAGTTTTGGCGGTACGAATCTGTTGATGTCGTCTGCTTTTATTGGAATTATGTTGAATATTTCTCGCCCGACGAGTGGCCGGAGCATTCGTGAACCTTATATGAACAACACGGTTTCGTTTGATGCGAGTTCCTTTATGAGTTTTAGGACAAGAAGGAGTTCTATATGAAAAAGTTCCTCTTTGTTTGCGGTGGCACTGGTGGCCATATTTTCCCGGCAGTGGCTATTGCCGAGAGTTTGAAGAAGATGGGTGTTACCCAGATTACTTTTGCTGGTCGTAAGGATTCTATGGAAGAACGCCTTGTGGCAAAGAACTGGCCGTACGAATACATTTCGGCAGTTCCTCTGCATCGTGGACCGTTCCTCAAGAATTTGGCTTTGCCGTTCAACTTGACGAAGTCCTTGATCCGTGCAAAGAGCGTTGTAAAGAAGGTTGCACCGGATGTCGTGATTGCAACGGGTGGCTATGTTTCGCTCCCGATTGTGCTTGCTGCAGGTTCTATGGGTATTCCGGTCTATTTGCAGGAACAGAACGCTGTGGCTGGTATTGCCAACAAGGTCGGTGCCCGTTATGCAAAGACTGTCTTTGTGACCTCCGAAGAAGCAATGAAGGGATTCCCGATCGAAAAAACTCGCATTCTCGGCAACCCGATTCGTGACTTGCCTACTGCGGATTCCTTGGCACGTCCGGTGGAATTCCGTGAAGGCCGTAAGGCTGTGTTTATTGTCGGTGGCTCTCAGGGCGCTTCTGGCATCAACAACAAGATTGAAGAAAGCATTGACCGCATTGCCGCCCACGAAGATATTAGCGTGGTTTGGCAGGTGGGCGTAAAGAATGTCGAAGACATCAACAACCGCCTTGGCATTTTGCCGAATGTCGCTGTCCGTGGCTTCTTGGACAACATCTATGCTTACATGAAGCATGCCGACTTGATTATTAGCCGCGCCGGCGCATCGGGACTTGCAGAAATCCTTGCTTTTGGCAAGCCGTCTATTTTGCTCCCGTACCCGCATGCGACTGCAAACCATCAGGAACACAATGCCCGCGTAGTCGAAAAGGCTGGCGCAGCCCTCGTGGAACTTGATGATGAACCGAATGATCTTTGGAACAAGGTGGAATCTCTCCTGTACGATTCTGAACGTCTGGAGAAGATGGGCGAAGCCGCTAAATCGCTTGGCATGCCCGATGCCGCTGACCAGATTGCGAAAATTATTATGGATATGGAGAGAACGTAATGCAGATTAATGATTGTAAACGTGTTCGTCGCCTTCATTTTGTGGGTATCGGTGGTGCCGGTATGTCCGGTATTGCAGAAGTGCTCCATGAAAACGGATTTGTGGTGACGGGTTCCGATATGGGCGAGGGTGCTGTCATTGATTACCTGAAAGGTCTTGGCATCCGCATTGACCCGAAGCACGAAGCAAAGAATGTCGTAGATGCGGACTTGGTCGTTTATTCTTCTGCCATTCCGTTTGACAATCCGGAACTTGTTGAGGCTCGTGCCCGCCGCATTCCGGTGATCCGCCGTGCCGAAATGCTCGGTGAACTGATGCGCCTCAAGTACACGCTTTCCATTGCCGGTACACATGGCAAGACCACGACGACGTCTATCGTTGGCGCCATTTGGGAAGAAGCCGGACTTGACCCGACGATTATCGTGGGTGGCATTGTGAAGGGTAAGTGCAGTGGTGCCAAGGTGGGCCATGGCGACTACCTCATTGCCGAAAGTGACGAATTTGACCGCAGCTTCCTTTCGATGATGCCTTCTTCGGCTATCATCACGAACATCGATGCCGACCATCTCGATACGTACGAGAACATCGATGCCATCAAGGATGCATTCACTCAGTTTGCAAACAAGATTCCGTTCTACGGTCAGGTAATTGTATGCCTCGACGACCCGAACGTGCAGCAGATTCTGTCGCACCTCAAGAAACCGGTGATTACATACGGCTTTACTCGCCAGGCTAAGTACCGCGTTGAAAATCTCACGTTCGTGAAGGGTTACCCGCAGTTTGAAATTGTTTGCGATGGTAAGAGCCTCGGACAGTTCAAACTTCAGATTCCTGGCCGCCACAACGTGCTGAATGCGACGGCTGCTGTAGCCCTCGCTGTTGAAGAAGGTATTTCGATTGAAGTTGCCCGCAAGGCTGTGGCTGCGTTCGAAGGCGTCAAGCGCCGCTTTGAATTCATCGGCGAAAAGAATGGCGTCATGGTCTTTGATGACTATGCCCACCACCCGACTGAAGCGACTGCTACACTCCTTGGTTTCCGCGAAGCGTTCCCGGACAAGCGCATCATTGTCGCTTTCCAGCCGCACTTGTTTACGCGTACCCGCGACCAGCACGAAGCATTTGGTAGTGCTTTCTCGAACTGCGATGTGCTCTTGGTGACCGACATCTATCCGTCCCGCGAAAAGCCGATTGAAGGTGTGACCGGGGCGATGGTAGCCAACAGCGCCGCTGACCGTGGTCACCGCGATGCTCGCTTTATTGGTGATGTGAACAACTTGATTCCGGTTTGCAAGGATTTGCTCCAGCCGAACGACGTGATTGTTCTGATGGGTGCCGGTAACATTTGGAAGCTTGGCCAGACGATTTTGGAGAAGAGCATTTGACTTTAGAAGAAACAACAATGTTCGGTCGACGGATCGGATACAACGAACGCAAGCGTAGACGCAAGCGCTCCCGTATGAGGCGCATGCGTGTTGCTAAAACTGTTCGTTGGTACAAACGCAAGGGCTGGTTTTTTGCTTTGCTCGTTGTCGTTGCTACCGTCGCGCTGTGGCAAAGTCGTTTCTATCTGCATCAAATTAATCCGCTCGAACTCAGGCACTTGCAGTACATCGAAATCGAAGGTAATCGTATGCTTTCGTGGGAGGACGTAGTGCAGAGCGCTCAGGTGGAAACGGGCATGCTTATGTCGGAACTGGATGCTGACTCTGTAAAGAAGTCTCTCTTGCAGATTCCGCTGATCCATTCGGCAGAAGTGGAAAGCAAGTTCCCGTCGTCGCTATACATCAAGCTCCAGGAAGCGTCTCCGATTCTTTCTGTGCTTGAAGATGGCAAAGGAACTGTGTATTCCGAAAGAGGTCTTTCGCTTCCCATGTCGATGATGACTGCACTACACTTGCCGATTCTTGAAAACGAATCTGTAGGGAAGTTGAAACAGGTGGCTCAGTTCTTGTCGGCGATGCGCAAGGAAGATAAGTCCCTTTACGATCGTGTATCGCAGGTGGGCTGGTCCGAGCAAGATAGGGCTTATGAAGTGTTCTTTAAGGATGCCGGGTTCCGCGTGATGTTCCCGGAATCGAACTGGGATAAGGATTTGTTTACTTTGTACAATGCTGTCGGAAAGGGCTTTCGGAGAGACCTCCTTTGCGCTGGCGAGGTAGATATGAGATTTCATGGATTTGCGTATATAAAAAACTTTGATAAGAGGTGTATCAATGGATGACAATAAGCAAATAGTCAAAAAAGAGGACTACATTTTCGGGCTTGATATTGGCGCTTCGAAAGTGAATTTGTTCGTTGGCATCTCGGAAGGGGATTCCGTCCGAGTGGTAGAATGCGGTGACTTTCCGCTTGAATCGTCTGATGAATACGATTCCGTTGTGGAAACATTGCAGAAGGCCGTTCATACGCTGGAATCGATTGCTGGAGTCGATGTGCGCGATGTCTATGTGGGCATTGCGGGTAAGCATGTGTCTTCGTTCAGCTACAAAGGTCTTGTGACGCTTCCGACGAACGAAGTCCGTGAAGAAGATATCATCAACGTCCAGAGACAGGCAAGTACGCTGCCGGACAAGGCGGGCGAAATCATCCATATTTTCCCGGGTGAATATACGCTGGATGACGAAACGGGTATTCGCAATCCGAAAGGCTATTCTGGCCGTCGCCTCGGAGTTGAAGTTCAGGTGGTTACCTCACGCCCGAACGCTCTCCAGGATATTGCCAAGTGCGTGAATCGCGCTGGCCTCAATGTGGCAGGCTTTGTGCTTGAACCGCTTGCCGCTGCATCTGCTGTCTTGTCTAATGACGAACGTGAACTCGGTGTGGCGCTGATCGATATCGGTGCCGGTTCTGCCGACGTCGCTGTCTTTGTCAAGGATTCCGTGCGTTACACGGCTTCGCTCGACATTGCAGGCAACATTATTACTAGTGACATTAGCAAGTGCCTCAAGGTTCCGGTCTCGCTTTCGAAGGCTGAAGAACTCAAGAAAAAGTACGGCACCTGCTCGCTCAACAATTTGATTGAAGATGAAACCTTCCCGGTCCCTGGTGTGGGCGACCGTGGAGAAGTTCTTTGTTCTCGTAAGCTTTTGGCTCAAATTATTACTGCTCGCGTTGCAGAAATCTTCAAGCTTTTGGCTAAGGATTTGGAAAAGCACCACCTCGATACGGTCATCGATGGCGGTATCGTCCTTACGGGTGGCTGCTGCAACCTTGCCGGCATTGAAGAAATTGCGACTAAAATATTCAAGAAGCCAGTCCATATCGGAAAGCCGAAGGGCATGAGTGGCATTCAGGATGCATACCAGAATCCGTCTTATGCAACCGGCATTGGCCTCTTGTATTACGCGAACAAGAAACATCGCGAAAGAAAACAGCGTGACACGGATACCCAGTTGCTTGTAACTGTGAAGAAGGGTATGCAGCGCCTTCGCGACATCATCAAGACTTACTTCTAACCATAAACCACTCAAATCAGGGAGATAAACTATGAGTGACTTTGCAAATATCAATTTCGAGGCTATGTCTCGTATCACGGGTGATGACACTCCAACCAGAAATGCCAAGGTGAAAGTTTTTGGCGTCGGCGGTGCTGGCGGCAATACTGTGAACCGTATGAAGCAGATGAATATTGAAGGTGTAGAATACTATGCCATCAATACCGATGCTATGGCTCTGGACCAGAGTCTCGCCGACCACAAGATCCTTATCGGTGAAAAGAGCACGAGAAATCTCGGTGCTGGCATGGATCCGGAAATGGGTCGCAAGGCTGTCGAAGAAAACATCGACGACTTGAAGAAGGCCATGATGGGTGCGGACCTCGTGTTTGTGACCGCAGGCATGGGCGGTGGTACCGGTACGGGTGCTGCTCCGATCGTTGCTACTGTTGCACGTGAACTTGGAATCCTTACGGTTGCCGTTGTTACAAAGCCGTTCCGCTTTGAAGGTAACGTCCGTAATTCCTTGGCTCAGAATGGCGTTCGCGCTCTTCGCGAAGCTGCCGATACGATCATCGTTATCGAAAACAAGAAGCTTTTGAACCTCATCCAGAACACGAACAAGAGCGCTACTGTTGACGAAGCCTTCAAGATGGCTGACGAAATCCTCGGTAACGCAGTGCAGAGCATCTGCAGCATCATGTTCCGTCACGGTCTTGTGCACGTTGACTTTGCTGATATCCGCAAGGTTATGCTCAAGGGTGGTTCCGCTCTTATGGGTACGGGTACTGCAGAAGGCGAAGGCCGCGGTGTTGCCGCTGCCGATGCAGCTCTCTCTTCTCCGCTTCTCGAAGATATCGACATTCAGGGTGCTTCTGGCGTGCTCATCAACGTTTCTCACGGCGAAAACTACTCCTTGCTCGAACACAACGAAGCTATGGAACACATTTACGACGCTGTGGGCGAAGAAGGCAACCCGAACATCATCGTCGGTGATATCACTCTTCCGGAACTTGGCGACAAGGTTTGCATCACCATCATCGCAACGGGTTGCGGTGGCTCTAACAATGCCGCTGCCGTGAACTATGCTGGTATCGGTACTGCTGCTTACCAGATGAATCAGGCACAGGCTCAGTACCAGGCCCCGGCTGCTCCGGTGCAGGCTGCTACTCCGCGTCCGACCACGAACTTCCTTGCTCTTGCTGGCCGTAACACGGCTGCCATGCCGACTGCCGCTATGCCGACCGCAGCTATGCCTGCCGCTCCGACGGTTGCTACTCCGGCTGTTACTCAGCGCGTTGTTCCGGCAACAGCTCCGGCTGCTCCGTCTTACTCTGCTCAGTCTTACACGGCTCCGCAGAACACTTATGCTCAGCCCGCTGCAGCCCGCCAGGCTGCTCCGGTGAACGCTGCTGCTGCCATGTTTGCTCCGGCTTCTTCTTTCGCTTCCCCGAGCTTCGATGCTAAGGCTAGCTACACGGAAGAAACTGTTGCTCCGTCCAAGAACGCTCGTGAATCCGAAGAACTTCCGGGTGCCGCCGAAGCAGATCCGCTTTCTAACGGCAACTACACTAGCACCTTCAAGCAGGAATCCCGTCCGGCTCAGACCGAACAGGTGAACACTGTTGATTATGCTACTCCGGCTTACATGCGTAGCCAGAAGGCTTCTGAAGACGCTCTCAAGGACCGCGATGTCGATTACGAATTGCCGGCCTTTATGCGTATGACAGACTTGTTCTAATCGTGCATAACGATTAGCTCTACATTGCAATAACGAAATTCGACCTGGTGCGTTCGAATGTTTTCGAGTGCGCCTCCGAGAACGAATACACACACACACGGGTGCGTGAGTGCGCACCCACCACAACACAAGGGATCACCCGGGTCTCCCTGCCTGGGTGGTCCTTATCGTGTCCGCTCCGCTCTGAATCAATAGAAAAGCTCCGTCGGCGCTTCGCTCTCGCCTTCATGACCAGCTTGCGCTTGGTCATTTCGGCTCACGGTGCGCACCGTTCGGCTCTTTTGCAATGGACAAGTTCCTTCTTCGCCTCACTACCACCTAAAGGTGGCCATGCCCACATAAGTGCTAAAGCACTAAGTGGTCAAAGGTCGCCAACACGGCACGCTTACGCCGTGCCGCTTATGGCTCACGGGTACCTGCTTCGCTCTGTTTTAATAGAAAAGCTCCGTCGGCGCTCCGCTCTCGCCACCATGCCTCGTTGATACGAGGCACTTGGGGCTCACGGCGTGCTTGCTTCATGCCTGATTTGTCATTCCGGTCTCCGTGCCGGAATCACCTTTTTTAATACATTTATGTTATGTTATCTCGTGCTTTATTGTTTGCTTGTTTGATGGCGGGGGCGGCGCTTGCCTCGACTGAAAATGTTTCTGAAAAGCTTGCGGAAAAGGTTGGCTATTTTCAGATTGGGACTGATTTCAATTTCGGCTTTAACGGCGGGCCTACTGATCCGATGTTTTCTGTTGAAAAACTCGAAAACTATAAAACCAGCAAAATTGGTGATAACTGGTATGGTATCAGGATTCCTCTAGAAACGGCTCGTAGTTACGAGGAACGCATCAATCCGTTCTTTACGCTGAGTTTCCGCGCGGGCTACAAGGATTTCCACTTCTTGATAGAAGCTCCTTTGCGCAAGGATTTGGAAGCTTGGTACAATAGCGAACTCAAGACGAACTTTACCTACAAGCCGAGTGAACTTGATATCAATGTGCCGATCAATGCCTATGCCAAGTGGAATAATGAAGTTGGCTTTGTCCAGTTTGGTCGTTTTAATCCCGAAGATTTGAAAGTTTCCAAGAATGATATTTTTCTTGGCGGTTTGCCGTATCACGATGGCATTCACTGGAAATTGAATATTGGCATTTTCCGCTATGACTTTTTGCTGAGTTCGTTGAACGCCTGGCTTTTTAATGATGTGATTGATCACGAAACAGGCTGCCCGCCGGAGGGTAGCGAAGCGTATGCCCAAAAATGTACGCAACTCGGTCGTCAGGTTAGTAACCAGCGCAATCGTACTTATACCGAAAATGTGAAAAACATGGTATTCCATAGGCTCGGTGTCGATACAAAGAAATTCTGGATTTACCTTGTGGAACAAAGTGTCATTGGCGGCAAGTCTCTGGAATTCCGCTCTTTCAATCCGTTTATGTATTGGCATGATAACTACGCTACGGGATATACGTCTGCCGCGACTTCTGTAGAATTTGGTTACAAGACTTCCAATGGTGCTAAGTTCTATAGCCAAATTAACATGGAAGATATTGCAAGCCCGGTGGGTGAAGATAAAAAGAAGGGTACGAACCGCTCCATCATTAATTACATGGTCGGATACTATCATGAACTTGAAACCCGCAACTACGGCAAGTTCTCTTGGCGCTTGGATGTCGTGAAAACGGACCCGGCGGCAAATAACAGCAGACTCCCGCTTTTGAAATACACGGGGCGTCGCAATTATCGCAGTAATTATCGCGAGCAGGGAGAACCTGATTACGCCGATGCTTACTTTGTCGATTATCCCATTGGTTACCGCAGAGGCTGCGATGCACTTGATCTCTGGTTTGACATGAACTGGAAATGGAGCGTTCATTCGGCAACGCTTACGCTTGCTTGGCTGCGTCAAGGCGATAAGGAGCTTTATACGGACTACGATGTTGCTTTGAAACCGGAAAGTGCGCTTTCGGGCGTTGTGGAAAAACAGTTTGTCATTGATGTTCTTTATGAAAGAAAAGTGCAAGACTGGTTTAGATTCTACTTTGGCGGAGGCTTTCGCGTGTATCGCAATCTTGCTCATGACAAGCGTGAAGATGGCTCTGACGCCTGGATCCGCTCAGGCGTGAAATTCAATTTCAATCCGGTCGATTTGAAGTTCTAATTCATGCCCGCCACCGCGTGGGCGTCTCTGTTAATGGTTGCCTAATAATTTTATATTTGTTGTCACAACAAGGAGTTTTTATGGCAGAAATCGGTACACCTCTTAGTTCTACCGCAACGAAGGTTCTCTTTTGCGGTTCTGGTGAATTGGGCAAGGAAGTCATCATTGAAATGATGCGTCTTGGCGTCGAAGTGATTGCAGTGGACCGTTACGCCAACGCTCCGGGCATGCAGGTGGCTCATCGCAGCTACGTGATTAACATGCTCGATGGCAAGGAACTCCGTGCCGTCATTGAAAAGGAAAAACCGGACTACATCGTGCCGGAAGTCGAAGCGATAGCAACGGATACGCTCGTGGAACTTGAAAAGGAAGGCTACAACGTCATCCCGACCGCTAAGGCCACGAAGCTCACGATGAACCGCGAAGGCATTCGCCGCCTGGCTGCCGAAGAGCTCGGACTCAAGACGAGCCCGTACCGCTTTGCGGATAACTACGAAGATTTCAAGGCGGCGGTCAAGGAAATCGGTATTCCGTGCGTTGTAAAGCCGGTGATGAGTTCTTCCGGTCATGGTCAGAGCGTTATCAAGACCGAAGCCGACATTGAAAATTCCTGGAACATTTCCCAGACGGGTGGTCGCACTGGTGCCGCCAGCCGCGTGATTGTCGAAGGCTTTGTGCCGTTCGATTACGAAATTACTTTGCTTACGGTGCGCCATGTGGGCGGCACCAGTTTCTTGGAACCGATTGGTCACCATCAAGTGGGCGGTGACTATCAGGAATCTTGGCAGCCACAGCCGATGAAGCCGGAACTTTTGGAACAGGCAAAGGTGATTGCAAAGAAGGTCACGGACGCTCTTGGCGGTCGCGGCATCTTTGGTGTGGAACTTTTCGTTTGCAAGGACGAAGTCTTGTTCAGCGAAGTCTCTCCGCGTCCGCACGATACGGGCATGGTGACGCTCATTTCTCAGGACCTCTCCGAATTTGCATTGCATGCCCGCGCTATTCTCGGTCTCCCGATTCCGAACATAGCATTCCACGGTCCGAGCGCCTCGAAGGCAATCGTTGTCGATGGCAATTCTGACCATGTGAAGTTCAGCGGCTTGGAAGAAGTTCTTGCAGAACCGGATACGGGCCTTCGCTTGTTCGGAAAGCCGGAACTCAAGGGCCACCGCCGTATGGGCGTTCTCCTTGCTCGTCGCGATACTGTCGAAGAAGCCAAGGCAACTGTCATGGCTATGCGCGAAAAAGTGAAAATTAGTTTGTAGTTGCTAGTCATTAGTCTTTAGTTTTTGGTTGAATAGTCGCACCTTTGACGCCTAACAGTAACTATTGACTAATGACTGATGACTAATTACTGAATTTTTCGAAAAATTTGTATTTTATACAGCATCCTGGCTTTTAAGTCGGGGTGCTTTTCTTGTTGAAAAGAAGGAGGAAATTTATGGAACGATTTTTAATTCTTGCTTTGGCGGCTGTAGCTTTTGCTGCTGATCCGATTGTCCCGTCTGCGCCTAAGCTTGATTCCGATGGCTGCTACGCCATTTCGACCGCTGAAGAGCTTTATGGCTTTGCCGATATTGTAAATGCTTCCAAAACGCACGACGAATGTGGTAAGCTGACGGCTGATATTTACGTGGATTGGGAGAGTTGGAATTACACGAATTACTGGGTTCCCATAGAGCTTTTCCGGGGTGTTTTCGATGGGCAAAACCATGCCATTGAAAATCTTTATTACAGTGCGTACCAGTTTTCAAAGGATTCTACATCAAGTGTAGGGTTGTTTGGTGAACTCCGTGGCTTTACGAATGCCGATGGTAGCGTTGAAAAACTTGCGGTTGTCAAGAACCTAGGTATCGCTGGCAACTATTTTTCTGGTGCGGGTTGTAACGGCGCCATTGCAGGAAAAGCTCATGCAGCAGAAATAACGAATAGCTACCAAAGTGGCAACGTTGAATCGCGTTGGGTTTCAGGCGGTTTGGTAGGCTGTGCCAGTTCTCTTAAAATTAGCGAATCCTATAATAAGGGGTATGTTTCCCGATATTATGAAGGAGACTCTACAGGTTGTGGAGGTTTTGTAGGTCGTAACGACGGTGATCTGACTATAGTGAATTCGTATAATGTAGGCTCGGCTTCTGGTGATGTTGCTGGTGGCCTTGTTGGAACTTCACTTGGAAAATTGAGCATTTACAATTCATTCAGTTATATTGAACGGGGATTCACGGACAACCCGCTTCCTCTTGTGGGCTCGTATAAGAGTGATGATTTGGTTGCCGATAATATCTTTTATTTGTTGCCGGAATTTGGAGAACCCATCGAGTTGGGAATGGCTTTGCAAAAGGATGACTTTAGATTTGGCCTAATCCTCGAATGGTTGCGCAACTATAATAAAAATGGTGTTGAAGGCTCTATGTGGGGACAGACGTTGGGGGCTGACTTGTACCCAAGTTTGACGGGTAGTGTCTCGGTGAGTTCCAAAGGAACTTATGAGAATCCAGCAACGAAACTCGATGTCAAGTATCCTAAAAAATCCGATGGATGTTATCAGATTGGCTCTGCCGAGGAACTTTATGGCTTTGCCTTGATTACAAATGCAGTTTCTTATAATGGTAATTACGTTTGTGGAAAATTGACAAAGGATATTGTTGTCAATAAAAATGTGTTGTTGAATGATACCCTTAATGGAAATGGGAAAAACTTTCTCCCTTGGATTCCTATCTGGAATTTTGCTGGTGATTTTGACGGCGCGGGCCATGTCTTATCGGGCCTCTTTTTCAATGAAACGACAATTAATACATTGTTTGCCAATGGCAAATATTATTATATCGGTTTGTTTGGGTCTGTCATGAATCCGGATCCCGAACGCGAAGTGAAAATCGAAAATGTAGGCGTTATGGATTCGTATTTCCATGGCGCTAGTGGCGTAGGCGCGATTGTGGGGCTTGTTCGTGATTCTAGCAAGGCTGTCCATGTGAGGAACTGCTATTCGTCATCCTATATTCTTGGAAGCGGTGCTGGTCTTGTGGGTCATCATCGAGGAGATTCTTTGACGCTAGAGCTTTCGTACAATGATGGTATTGTTAATGGTTCTTTATCCGGTGGCTTGATTGGTCAAACTTATGGGAAAACTCTGATTGCAAATTCTTATAGTGCTGCAAAGCTAATATCTACTGATTACATCGGGCTTTTGGTGGGGCGCGTTGGTTATAGTTATACTCAGGATTATAGACTTTTTGTTGTTAATTCGTATGGAGTAGACCCCTATGCAAGAGAAAAGTCTTTAGAGGTGAGGCCTGCTATTTATTCGTTTGAAACGCGTTTAGCTCCTGAATTTGAGAATACGTTCACGGAAACAACTAAAAAGCAAATAGAAAAAACTTATCGTACCGTAGATTCTGTTGTGGTTTCCAATGTTGATTCTGAACTTTTTTCTGATGGAACTGTTGCGACTTTGCTCCACAATTACCGGACTGCCGGGCGCGACGGACTCGTTTGGGGACAGAAAGTTGGCTCCGATAGTTATCCGATTTTTAGTGGCTCTGTTTCGGCGAGCGTTGCCTTGTCGGACTTGAAACTGGTGACCTTCCCGGAAGATACGGTAAAATATTACAACAAGTATAAAGAGGGTATTGCCACGACGCTTCCGATTCCGGTCAAGGATGGTGATGTCTTTGGCGGTTGGTATGCTAGTGCGGATTTCTCGGGCGAAGCCATGAAGGCTATTCCTGCTGAGGCGAAGGGCCCGCAGACTTTCTACGCAAAGTGGGTTCATTACCCGTTGCAGAAAGATGGTTGCTATGAAATTGCAAATGTAAGTGAATTGAATCTGTTCAGAGATATTGTGGATAGTCTGAAGACTCCTCTTTGTGCAAAGTTGACTGATGATATTGTTCTGAACGAAAATGTCCTTGTCGATGGAAAGCTGGATTCGTCGAAAATATCTTCGTTTGAGCCGTGGTTTCCGTTGAATAACTATCAAGGTGTGTTTGACGGAAATGGCCATACGATTTCTGGATTGATCTTGTCGGAGCTGTATTGCCATAGTTCTTCGCATGCTGCGTGTGGTTTCTTTGGCAGGATTGAATCGGGAAATCTGGTTATCAAGAATTTGGGAATTGTTGATTCGTATGTCTTTGGCGGGAACAGTGTTGGCGGTTTTGTCGGAGCGATGTATGGGAAGTCTTTAGTTATTGCCAATTCTTATTTTGAAGGTGTTGTAAAGGGTTACGAAGATGTTGGTGGCTTGATTGGCTACACGGATCGTACACAGACCTTGGTACTTTCTTGTTTCCACCGAGGTCCTGTTGAAGGGGCTGCTGATGTGGGTGGACTTATTGGACTTTCGTATGAAACCAAAGGTTCTCTTACGATGATGTATTCTTACAATGAAGGCTCCGTCAGTGCAACTCAAGCGGTTGGTGGGCTAATTGGTGGCGAAATAACGGATTTCTTGCATTTGAGTAATTCCTATAATGTGGCTACAGTTTCGTCTTCTAAAAAGGGAGGAATTGGCGGACTTGTCGGATACCTCATGAATGATTCGACGCTTGTATACAATTCGTACAACATGGGCATGGTTACGGGTTCGGATTCTATTGGCGGTATTTGCGGATTCAAGAAAAATTATGTAGATCTTCATTTAGATGGTGCCTACTATTTGGAAGGCTTGCCGGAAGGTCTTGGCGGTACGGAGGTAGTTGCCGAAGATTTTTCCAACAAGAATCTTTTGAAACGTTTGCAGTCTTACAATGGTCATGGCTTGGATGGTTCTGTTTGGACGCAGTCGGATAGCGATAAGTACCCGGTGTTGAATAATAAAGTTTCGGATAAGTTTATCGATAGCCTGCTCGCTGTGGTGACTGCTCCGAGAAGCTCTAGTTCTTCGAGCGTGTCGAGTTCTTCTAGCGCTCCGAAATCCTCTTCGTCGAGTGAGCCGAAGTCCTCGTCATCTTATAGCGAAATGGTGAAATCTAGCAGCAGTTCTGTGAAGTCATCTAGCTCGTCAAGCGTACCGAAGTCTAGTAGTAGTTCTGTGAAGTCGTCGTCTTCTAGCGAAAAGGTGAAATCCAGTAGCAGTTCAGTGAAATCGTCGAGTTCGTCGAACAAGTCGAAATCCAGTAGTAGTTCTGTGAAATCAAGCAGTTCCGGCAAGGTCTCGATTGCGTCTGCTTTTGTTGCATCGCCAATAGCGATCCGTACGCAGGGCCGCATGGTTGAAATTAGCGGTTTGCGAATGGGCGAATCTTATGCGCTCATGGACTTGCAGGGCAGACTGTTACAGCGCGGCTATGCAAACGGTTCTACGGTCATGTTGCAAGTGGCAAAGTCCGGTCGATACCTCTTGCGGGTTGCCGGACGAAATAGAATCGTGAATGTTCGATAAATGTTAAAAGAGTCGCGCGGTTGCGCGGCTCTTTCGTTATAGCACTTTTCCTAATGCGATTATGGCGGCGGTGCGGGCGCGGAGGCGCGTGTTGCCTAAGTTCAGCAAATGGACTTTCCCGTTCTTGAACGCTTTTATCGCTTCGATTTCGCGAGGTGAAAATCCGCCTTCCGGTCCTACAAGTAAAGTAACTGGCTTGGCGGATGTTCCGTCTGCGGCATTCCCGGAGCCGTCTTCCAAATCCAACTTACGTTCTCCATCGATATCGCAGAGAATCAAGTCTCCCTGATAATCCTTGAGCCACTTGTCGAATTCAATCGGCCCTTCGATGCGCGTCATCCAGGGCTTCTTGGATTGCTTGAGGCTCACGAGCGATTTGAGCTCGGCGCGTCGAACCGTCTTTTTCAAGTCGGAGTTCTTGGGCTCTTGTGAATAGTCCGTACGCAAAAAGATGATGCTATCCGTTTCGGTCTGTGCCGCATGGAAAACGACTTCTTCGAGGGCGTCATCCTTGAGGCAGGCGATACCGAGATTCAGGCGCGGGCGCTTGAACGGAGCGTCTTCGACTGTGTCTACACGGACTTCGCAGGCTTTGGCGTCTGCCTTGGTGATTGTTGCATCGGCGTAATGCCCGAGGCCGTCGCAGAGTTGTAGCGTATCGCCATTTGCGGCGCGGCAAACGCGCACGGCATGGCTGCTTTCATTTTCGTCCAAGATAATGGTGCCAACGCTAATGAGCGGGCAATAGAAACGACTATCAGGTGTTTTCATAACAGTAAAAATAGCAAACATAAGAGTGAGTTGTTGGTCAATAGTCATTGGTTGTTAGTTATGCACTCTCTAAGACTGTATAGACTAGTAACTAATAACTAGTAACTAGTAACTAATTTTCTATATTACATCCCGTGAAAAAAGTAAAAGCTGTTGTCTTCGATTTAGACGGAACTCTCTATTTGAGTGGCCGCCCATACCCGGGTGCGGTCGAAACGGTCAATCGCGTCTCTAAGCGCGTGCCGGTCTATTATTTGAGCAACAACACGAGCAAGTCTCCGGTCTTTTACGAGAACCGCCTCAAGGTCATGGGGCTTCCGCTTGCTGATGATTCCATCATCTCGGCGTTGTACCTCTCGCTCGATGCGATTCACGAACGCAAAATCAAGAACGTCTTTTTCTTTGCGAACCCGGAAGTGTACGAATGGTTTGCGGCGCAGGACCCGAGTCTCAATTTGCGCCCTTCGGTCGAAGAAACCGAGCTGGTGCTTGTCGCTTACCACAACAGCTTTGATTACCGAGAACTTTGCGAACTCTCTTTCCGAGTGCAGCGCGGTATCCCGTTCTGGGTCACGCATACGGATTTCGTTTGCCCTGACGAACGCGGTCCGGTGCCCGATATCGGAAGCTTCATGGCTCTCCTCAAGACCGCTTACGGTGTCGAACCCGAGATGAGTTTTGGCAAGCCGAATCCGGCGATGCTCTCTGGACTTTTGAAGCTTTACCGCCCCGAAGAAATCCTGTTTGTGGGAGACCGCCTCTATACGGATTTTGAACTGGCAAAGCGTTCCGGCTGCCGTTTTGTGTTGCCCTTGTGTGGCGAATCGAAAATGTCGGATGTCGAGCATCTCGATGTGAAACCCGAATTTATTGTCAATAACGTTAGTGAAATTGATTTCAACGCCTTTTTAGAAGGAAAAAAATAATGCGTCATATTGCACGTCTTTTGTTCCTGCTCGTCGTGATTCCCGCCGTTGTATTTGCCGGCGATGAACACATTACGGTTGCGGTTTCGTTGCAGCCGTATGCAACTCTCGTAAAGATGGTCGGTGGTTCTCGCGTGAATGTGGTGACGCTTTTGCCTCCGGGTGCTGATCCGCACAATTACGAACCGAAGCCTGCGATTATCAAGGCTTTCTCGCTCGCTCAGATTTATTTCACGGATGGTTCCGGCTTGGACAAGGCTTGGCTACCTCGATTCCTGGGCGCCAACAAAAAGGTTCAGGTCATTAATATTGCAAAAAATATGGAATGGATGAAGATGGAAGAACATGAACACGAAGCTCATGGTCATCATCATGAAGAAGAACTCGATCCGCATATTTGGACCTCTCCGTATCGCGTGAAAATCTTAGCGCAGAATGTTTATCAGGAACTCAAAAAGATGGATCCTGAACATGAAACGTACTACATTTCCCGAATCCAGGAAACCCAGAAAACTTTGAGCAAGCTTGAACGCGAGCTGAACGAAACCGTTATCAATATGCCTATTGCCCGTCGTTCGTTTATTGTGTTCCATCCGTCATACGGTTATCTCGCCAAGGATTGCAAGCTCAAGCAGTACGCCATCGAGGTCAATGGCAAGGAACCCAAGCCGAAGGATTTGGCTGAACTTATCAAGATGGGACGCAAGAATGGCGTGAAGACCGTATTTGTGCAACCGCAGTTTAGCAAGCGCGCCGCTGCAACTATTGCTAAGGACTTGAATGCCGTCGTTGTTGAAACGGATCCGCTCGATGCTGATTTCATTGGCAATACCCGTAAGTTCATCGAAGCTCTTAAAGAGGCTAGCAAGAAGTAATGTCTGCTATCGATATAAGCAATCTCAGTTTTGGCTATGGAAAGTCGCCCGTGCTTACGGACGTGAACTTGTCTATTGACGAAAATGACTTTGTTGCTATTATCGGACCGAATGGCGGTGGCAAGTCTACACTGATGAGACTGATGGTCGGGCTCTTGAAACCGACGTCTGGGACGGTGCGCGTTTTTGGCGAAAAGGTCCCGACAAAGAAAGTGGCTATTGGCTATGTGCCGCAGAACACGAACAAGAATATCGACTTCCCGATTACGGTGGGCGAGTGCGTTGCCACTGGCAAGACCGGGCTTTCTCCCAAGTCGGACGAAGTGAAGGCTGCTCTTGAGCGTGTGCATATTGGCGGTTATTTGGACCGTCGTCTGGGCGAACTGAGTGGCGGTGAACGCCAACGCGTACTCATTGCACGTTCTCTTGTCTGCAATCCGAAGATTCTCTTTTTGGATGAACCATCCAATAATATTGACGTCGCTGGGATTGAAGCGCTTTATAGCATGCTTGCTGAATTCAGCGAGACGATGACGATTGTGATCGTGACGCATGACTTGATGGCTCTTTCGCATAAGGTGAAAAGCGTCGTTTGCGTGAACCATTCTGTGCATTACCATGAAGGGGCGAACCTGACCGAAGAAATGCTCCATAGTACTTACGGCTGCGAGGTCGATTTGATTGCCCACGGGGTGCCGCATCGCGTTCTCGGGAGCCATGACCATACCCATGGTGGCTGCTGCGAGCACCATCATACTGGTCATTAGTCATTGGTCTTTAGTCATTGGTTTTTGGCTTTGGATCTGTTTATGACTGTAACGATGGGGAATGGGCTCGGCGCTTTGCGCCTTTGGGGTCGCTTCTCGTTCTGGATGACGGGGGCGTTTCTAATAACTATTGACTAGTGACTAATAACCTTAAAATCCTAACTCCTGCCCCTATCACCTCAAAGAATAATGTTATAATTGTATCGTACTTGTGTTTCATTGGAGGTAAAAATGAGTGCAGAAGTCGAAGATTTGACCGTCGAATACACTGACGAAGAAACCGGCGAAGTCGTCATCAAGGAATTGAGCAAGGAAGTCCTTTCGAAGGGCGCCTGGCCGACCGTGATGTTCTTCTACCAGGACCGTGACCCGAAAACGGGCGAGTTCAGCGAACCGAAGGTCTCTCTGCGCCGTTACCGCAAGATGCAAGGCACGTTCAAGCCCCAAGGCAAGTTCAAGATTACAGGCAAGGCGCAAGCCGAAGCCATTATCAACGTCTTAAAAAAGTGGTATAACATTTAATGCCAGACCCTGCTAGTAAAAAGAAAGACTACACTATCGATTTCCTGTGCGAGGGGAATATCGAGTCCTTCCCGTGG
>Ga0310695_10002876_pt1 | contig 35144 bp, 36 predicted proteins | sample RumenRJG_04DNA_FD_203882 | JGI IMG/M metagenome (GOLD analysis project Ga0310695, IMG submission 203882) | Bovine rumen microbial communities from Lethbridge, Alberta, Canada - RJG_04 (v2) (version 2) | ecosystem: Host-associated > Mammals > Digestive system > Stomach > Rumen | place: Canada... | reverse complement strand
CTCATCCATTCTGACGCCCGGACAGTAGTGTATGCAAAGATAATCGCACTTTTTGGGTTGACATCTGTCTTTGTCTAAAATTGATATACGACTCATTATAATCTCCTTAAAAATATAATCATTAATAATTATGTTAATCCTTATAATTAAATTGTTGCACGATTTGTTGATAATCATTTCAAAATTAGTATATGACTTGCCGACATTTTTGCCGCAAAGATAATAAAAGTTTTAAGTAATTAAGTTTAAATGTAAATTATAGAAGTTTATTTCGGTGATTAAATGAAAATCAATAAAATATTAGGTTTGTTTTTAATATTTGTTATACTAATTTCCGCTTGCGGAGTTGCTTTTGCAGAATCTGGTAGCGGCAAATCATCTGATGGTTCAAGTTCTTCATCTGATTCATCTAGTTCATCATCAGATAGTTCATCCAGTAGTAAAGATAGTTCAAGTAGTTCTGATACGTCAGCAGATACCAGTTCAGATTCCAGTTCGGATTCCAGTTCCGATTCAGGTTCAAGTTCAAATTCCGGTTCAAATTCGAATTCCGGTTCAAGTTCCAGCGGCGGTCAAAGTTCATACTCTTATACAACTGACCAGCCAACATACAGTTATTCAGACAGTTCCGGGGATTCTGGTTCCTCCGGCGATGCTGCAAATGCTACAGCAAATAACAATACACATCGTAATGTGACAAATCATACTGCAAACAATACAAATGTTTCTGCAAATCCAGGATTTACCATTGGCGATAATGCATTAGTTATAATGTTGATTGTCGGTGTATTCATTGTTATTGCAGCAATTGTAGTTGTATATTTCAAATTAGATTAAATAACTAGATTTTTTCTAGTTTATTAATTTTTTTTATATTTTTTTTTCTTGTTGTTCCAAGCTGTTGCAGTTGGAAACTTAATTTGATTTTTAAAATGAGATTTATGGGGATAAGATGAAACAGGTCATGATCGTCAGAACCGATTTGAAGATGCGCAAGGGAAAGATTGCAGCCCAATGCTGCCATGGTGCCATTGGGGCGTATAAGAAATCTCCTGCTGATAAAATCAGAAAATGGGAAAATGAGGCCTATGCAAAGGTGGTTTTAAAAGTTCAGACCTTAGAGGAGCTGACTGAACTTAAAAAGATTGCCGATAAAAAGGGCATTGCAAATTATCTGGTAGTTGATGCCGGAAGGACACAGATACCTACATCAAGCGTAACAGTTTTGGCGCTCGGTCCCGATGAGGATGAAATCCTTGACGAAGTGACCGGTGATTTGAAACTTTTGTAGGCAAGGTGTCATTTAATCGAAGCTGCTTTTAATTAAACATGGTTGAAATTATGTGCATAAAACAGGTTGTAAAAATTGGGGGAAGTCTGTTTCCAGAATATGCAATTGATCTGGCAAAACGCCTAAAAAATACCGGTTCGGTTATAGTTTTGGGTGGCGGAGAATTTGCCAACTTGATTCGCAGGTATGATGATGAAATCGGTTTCAGCGAAGAGGCCAATCACTGGACAGCCATAGACTGCATGGACATCATCGCAAAACTTGTAAACGACAGGGTCGATTCCGCAAGATTGGCATATTCCATTGATGAGGTTCGTGAAATATCAGATGAAGGATTCACTCCGATTTTTGTCGTTTCCGAATTTTTAAGAAAAGAGGATCCCTTCGAATGCAGCTGGGATGTGACTTCAGATTCGATTTCGGCATATGTTGCCCACCTCCTAAATGCAAACCTTTTAATAGTAACAAATGTAAATGGTATATATACCCATGAACCGAAAGAGCCAGGTTCAACATTCATAAGTAAAATCGATGCAACAACAATGCTAACTTTTCAGGAGTCATCGATTGATGCAATGCTGCCGACTCTTTTACTAAGGTATGGGACTGATTGTTATGTTGTGAATGGGAAGTACCCGGAAAGGGTTTTGTCTTTAATAGACGATAATATAAATGATTATAACTTCGATTACACACAAATAATAGGTGAATAGAATGAAAAAAGTTGAATGTATTTCATGTAAACAAGAAATTCCATTAACTGGAACATTCGTCGAATTCGAATGCCCAGAATGTGGAGCAAAAATAGCAAGATGTGAAAAATGCCGTACTTTCGGTCACGGTTACAAATGTGAATGCGGTTTTGAAGGACCATAAACGTAAAAAGGAGGAATTAGAATGGGTGAAGTATTAACTACTATGAAAATTATGCCAGACAGTCCAGAAGAAGATTTAGAAGCTATTAAAGCAACTATTCAGGATTCAATGCCTGAAGGAGCTAAAATCCACGATATTGCAGAAGAACCTATTGCATTCGGTTTAGTTGCAATCATCTTAAACTTCATCACTGATGACGGTGAAGGCGGATCTGAACCTGTTGAGGAAATGGTTTCAGCTATTCCTGGTGTTGCCAGTATCGAGATTACTGGTGTCGGAAGATTAATGTAAATAGTATTCATTGATTTTTCCATTTATCATTTAAGTTATTTTTTTAATAACTTATTTCATTTCTCTTTTTATTCATATTTTTTTCGAATATACTATTTTTTTTGAAATTTTTTAATGTATTATATACTTTGTATGACAAAATTTTAAATGTACAAATTAAATGGAGAAGATATTTTGAAGATTTATAAACTTAGTTTATTTATTTTAATCATAATGATTTTCTCTGTTGGATTTGCTTTTGCTGAAGATGCAAATCAGACCGACTCAGATTTGGGTGTAACTGATGGTGAGGTTATATCCGAGGGGCAGGTAAAGTCTTACGCTGAGTTAGACACTGATTTGCATAAGGGTGCCGATGTAAGTCTAACAGCAGATTATACATATAACGAAACAACTGATACTATAAAGCAGGTCGAGTTGGTGGGAAGCGCCGGCCAGACCTATACAATAAACGGTAATAATCATGTTATTGATGGTGCCGGAAAGGCCGGTGGGCTTAAAATCTCTAACGCTAAGATTACCATTAATAATTTAACTTTTAAAAATTGTAATCAGTCAGCTATCGAGAATTATAAGAACACCACTCTGATTTTAAACAATGTGACCTTCATAAATAATAAGGATGTTTATGGGGGAGCAATTTACGCTGATGATTCATATGTCACTGTAAATAACTGTAATTTTTCAGAAAATTATGCTAAATATGGAGCGGCAATCAATGTACGTTACAGTGTATTGACCATCAACAAATCAGAATTCAGTAATAAGAATCCTATGGAGTGGTCACTGATATACGCTGCTACAGGTGCATCTGTAGAAATAAATGATTGTATTTTTGAGAATTTGAAGGCCAAATATGCAACTGTGGCATATGCAACAACCAATTCATATCTCAGAACATACAACTCCAGATTTGTTAACTTGTCTGCAAGTGCCACCGGTGGGGCTATTGCCGTTAAAAATTCAAAGAAATTAATGATTACAGTTCAAAATTGTGAATTTGAAAATGTGAGAGCAGCTAAAGATGGTGGGGCTATTTTCATTGATGTAAATGCAGATTCTGATGCATATTTAACTGGAAGTTCCATTATTAATCTTACCAAGTTCACAAACTGTTCTGCCGAATTTGGTGGAGCAATGCTGCAGCTTGGAGGATTTATGAATGTTCTCCATTCTGTTTTTGAAAACAATCATGCACAATATAGCGGCGGGGCAATATACTCCTCAAATGCAACCTTTTATGCATTTGACTCTACCTTTAAGAATAACTATATACGAGATTTAAATAGATTATCCAAAGGAGGAGCGCTATACTTGGATTACAGTAATGATGTAGATATCAGGTCATGTAATTTCACAGACAATAATGCATCTGAAGGAGGAGCGATCTTTTTATATAATACCTCTTTCGTAATTGTTGATTCAAATTCTCTTAATAATGGCGAATTTTTACATTCATATTTCAATAGTGCAACTTCAGAATTCAAAAATTGTGGTTTAGGTCCTGAAGGCAAAAAAGACAAGTATGTTTTCGACGATGTATATTACCCTTATGTTGTTGATTTTGAAGGTAAAAAAATCGTCTTGAACCCTATTAAAATCACTGGAAGCGTAACTGATCCATTCTTTGATTTACGTATTTTCAATGCTACAACTCCGGTTAAAAACCAAGGATCAAACGGTGCCTGCTGGGCATTCGGTACAACCGGCGCACTTGAATCAGCATTCAAAATGGCTACCGGAATCACATTGGACATTTCTGAAGACAACATTCAAAATTCAGGATTAAGGTATTCAATATATGGTAAACCGACCGTCACTGAAGGTGGAATATTAACCGGTGGTTTAGGTTATGTTTTAAGCTGGCTTGGAATTGTCAATGCAGAATATGAGAGCTATGACGAGCTTGGAAAAATATCCCAAATACTGTTCACTCCGGAAAGCTACCACTTCACTGATGCGATGTTTATCGACACCAAGAACAGTACTGCCTTAAAACAGGCATTGCTTAAATATGGTGCAGTGACTATTCACGTTAACGGTGCAGATCCTCAAAATAAATATTATAATAAGACCAGTCATGCATTATACTGTGACAATAAGACTTTGGGAAACCATTTTGTAACAATTGTCGGATGGAATGATACCTACAGCAGAACCAACTTTATTATGAATCCGGGTGTGGACGGCGCATGGATTGTTAAAAACAGCTGGGGAACCGATTGGGGAGACGGAGGATACTTCTATCTTTCATATGCTGATGCTCCATTTTTAGATGCTGCAGCCGTTGCATATATCATAAACAATACTGAAGTTTACAATAAGCTTTATCAATATGATATTCCTGCATTAGACGTATTTTTAACATATGGGGGAGTCAACAGCCTTTCATATACCAACACTTATGATTCCATCGGCAATGACTTGATTGGAGCGGTTGGAACCTACTTTATAAATGATAATACCTCATACACTATCAAAGTCAAAGTTAACGGAAACTTGGTTTATTCCCAAAAGGGAAAATCTGCTTATTATGGTTTCCAGACAATCAGGTTAAATAAAACCGTCGCTGTTAATAAAGGCGACAAGTTTTCTGTCGAAATCGAAGTTGATAACAATAGGGTTCCTTGTGTTTATAATTCAAGATTGTTCTTCCAAAAGAATCATTCTGTAGTGGACACTCCAAAAGGAAAAGAAGAGTTGGCCAATAGGGGAATAACTGCATCAATTAAGGTATACACCTTAAACAATCCGAATAATGTAAGTGGAGTAAAAGTGTATTCCAACAATAAGACAAATCTTGAAATCAAGAGTTCAATCGAAGGGGCTGTCATAACCATTGCCAAAAATGGTAAAAGCATAGCTAATGCCACTGTCAAAGATGGAAAAGCAGTATTCAACAATACTACCTTTGAAACTGGAAACTACACTATCATCACTTCATATGATGACGAGGAAATCATGAGTTCTCTTGAAATCTACCCTACTGTAACAATAGTGGATGATGAAGTTAAGGTGGATGATGAAAACTTGGTTTTCTTTTTTGCATTCTTTGATTATGATGGCAATTATTTGGCTAATACAAACGTAACATTTATTGTTGATGGCAAGGAAATTAACAAAACAACAGATGAGAATGGTATTGTTGGATTAGGCAAATCAGAAATCGGTGCTTTAGATGCAATGCATAATGTCACTGCCATAAATACAGTCACTGTAGAATCTGCTGTGTTTAATGTTGAAATATTGTCCTTTAGCATTAAAGCGGCAAATGTTGAAAAATATTACGGTGATCCTCAAAAGTTAAATGTCAGTGTTGTTGACAGTAAGGGATTCGGAGTGGCTGATAGGACTGTAACCGTTGTAATCGATGGTAAAACTTTAAATGCCACAACTGATGATAATGGTTCTGCTAGCTTTGATTTAAACATGGCTGTTGGTAATTATACTGCCCAAATATCAGTTGGTAAAATCAATACAACAGCTAATGTAGTTATTAAATCCAATGCTCCGGTTAATCCTCCTGTCAATCCGCCTGTTAGTCAGAAAGTTGTTTTAAAGGCAGTCAAAAAGACTATAAAAATCAAAAAGTCTGCCAAAAAATTTGTCATAAAAGCAACTTTAAAAATTAATGGTAAAAAGGTAAAGGGAAAAATCATCAAATTCAGATTCAAAGGAAAAACCTACAAGGCAAAAACCAACAAAAATGGTCTTGCAAAAGTTACCATTAAGAAAAAAGTCATCAAAAAACTTAAAAAAGGTAAAAAATACACCGTAAAAATTACTTATGGTAAAAAGACTGCAAAAACTGTTGTTAAAGTGAAAAAATAAGGGAAATTCATTTTTCCCCTTTTAATTTTTTTTGGTTAATCAAAATATTTATATAGAATTACCAACAACAATTATATAACATATGTTAATTTTCAAACATCATGGTGTAAAAAAATTTAGGCTTGCCTAAAAATTACCGAAACCTTTATATACTATGATGACCTACTTTTATACAAGTGACATAAATTTAGGCATACCTAAATTTTCACTTAACAAAACATATTATTAGTCAATAATAATACAATCTCCAAAATATAAATATTTGGTATTAAATTAGCTTTTCACAATTTTCTAATTTAATACAAGGGAAATCTTCTGCCAATATTTCCCGAAAAAAACACGAATTGGTGTTTAACTCTCCTCAACCAAAAACACCAATTTATTATCTATTTTAGATGAAAACATATAACTACTCTCAGAAATTAAATATGGATCCCATATTTAATTTCACCTACCTTTTTATTGATTTTTTTGAAATCCGAATATTTTTTTTGGTCATCCAAAATATTTAAATATCATGTTGATCTACTTTTATATAACACGTGTTAATTTTTAAACATCATAGTGTAAAAAAATTTAGGTTTACCTAAAAATTATCGAAACCTTTATATACTATGATGACCTACTTTTATACAAGTGACATAAATTTAGGCATACCTAAATTTTCACTTAAACAAAACATATTATCAGTCGATAATAAATACAATCTCCAAAATATAAAAAATCTGTCAAATTAGATTTTTCACAATTTCTCTAATTTGGCGCCCGGGAAATCTTCTGCCAAAAATTTCCCAAAAAACACGAATTGGTGTTTAACTCTCCTCAACCAAAAACACCAATTTATTATCTATTTAGATAAAAAGCATATAACTACTCTCAGAAATTAAATATGGGCTCCATATTTAATTTCACTATCCTTTTATCTATTTTTTTTAGTTCCTGTTAATACATAACTATATTTATAATGAAATTTTAATTATAATATGCTTTAAAAAATATCAAATTAACGTAGGTAATTATCATGGATAGGACAAGAAGACTTATTATCATAATACTTGTTGTTATTCTAATAGGATTGATAGCAGTAATTGCGGGAGCGCTATTCATGGGACATGAAAGCGTGCTTACTCAGGGAAATAGAAATATCCTGGTATGTGCAATTGATGAAAGTGAAAGCAGGCCCGGAATGGGTGCCTGTGATATGGCATTCATCATCAACTTAGAGAATGGTACTCTTAAAAATTACACTCCTTTCTATCCTGGTGACATGACGCATCCTACAGCTTCCGAACCTAAGGAAGCGCAGGACCAGGGTGCTGGATCGGCGCTTCTTCTTCACGATGCATTCTGGGATGCCGACAATGAAAAGGGTTTGCAGTATGCAAAGGAAATAGTCGAATACCGCACTAACACCAAAATAGATTCCGTTGTGGCCATTAACAGTCAGGCTCTTGATGCAATCCTTTCCGCTGCAGGACCACTGGAAATCAACGGGAAAACTACAAATGCAAGCGGAATCGACATCATCCGTGAAGATGGAAACAGTGGCGTATCCAGAGGAGATGCGGTGATGGGTGTTGTTAAGGCAGCTGCAAAAGCGGCTTCAAGCAATCCTAATGCCAAATCTGCAATGATAAATGCTGCACTTGACCAATATTCCAAAGGAAACATTGTCATGGATAAGGAAGGCGACTTTGCAGGATTACTTGCATCAAAAGGGTTTGAATCAATATTCTAACCCTTCTTCAAATTTTAGGCTCTAGTTTTTTGATGAACAGTCCCATAAACATCACGACCATTGGGAAAAATATTCCATAAATCACAAATAACAATTCTGAAGATATCACATCACCCATAACCGTCGATGCTGCCATAAGCATAATCAGGCTTATCACCGGCGCCAGTATGACTATAAACGTATAAATCAATATGAACGAGTTCAGCTTCTGCGAGAACTCTTTTAGTTTTATCTGCATGTCAAAGGAAATGTCCTTTGCAATTATCTCCAGACTGCCGGCCAGATTGCCTCCCACTCTGAGCGTTCCGACAATCTGATGGATTGCCCTTGTGAGGCCTTCGGACTTGACCCTGTGGGACATTTCAAGCAGGGAATCCTCAGTTGACTTTCCGAACTTGATTTCTTCCAGAACCCTGTTGAACTCCCTTGAAAGGGATCCGTAATTGGCATTTCTTATTGTTATCAGTGCATCGTGCAGTCCTCTTCCGGCTTTCAGCTCAATGCTCATATGCCTTAACGCATAGGGAAGCTCCTGATTCAAGTCAGAATAGCCTCTCTGCTCTTTCATGTGAGGGTACTGCATTAGAAAGATGTAGGCCATAATCACTATAACCAGATACATTGCGCCGATTTCCAAACCTGTAAAAAATGATATCGCCACAAATCCGATAATCACTAATCCCATGACATGTCTTTTCAAAAGGATTTCAAGCAGGTCATCCCTCAATTTATCGAAGCGGGTTTCATACCTTGCCTGTTTGGTGTTGATGTCGAAGTTTAACTTTTCAAGCATTGCGGGGTCAATGCTCGCATTTTCATTTTCCCCCTTAAATGAGAGGTTGGTAAAAAAGCTGATGAGGGATAATGCCCATCCTCCGATTATTATGAAAAATCTGTCAAACATACCAATCACCCGTTTAGAATAATCCTGTTCAGGACCTTCTGAGGATTTTTATAATACAGCTCTATAACGCTGTTGACCCCTTCAACGGAACGTATGTTCTGATTTATCATGTGCCTCAACACCAGCTTTCTGTTTTCAATCTCGTTTTGAAGCTCGATGATTGACTTTCCGCTCAAATTTGCAATCTGTTGCAGGGTATTGCTTGTTATGCCGATATTGTCGATGGTGTCCCTTTCGGGATTCCATTGGAATATCTTGTTCAGCTGGACAGTGCCCTCCTCCATGCCGACAACTTCAGCGACTTCGCTGATTCTTCTAAAGGAAACTCCCGAAGGTGTGTAAATTCTGTTCTGCATAATTATAAAATCGATTGCCTGAATCATTATTTCGGGAACTGACATCGGTTCGTTGGTAAGTCTTGTTATGGTTTCCCTTGCATCATTTGAATGCAATGTCCCAAAGCCTGAATGTCCTGTATTCAGTGCAGTGAAGAGGGTGATTGCCTCATCGGCCCTAACCTCTCCAACAATGATTCTGTCAGGGCGCTGCCTCAGTGAATTCTTGACAAGATCATTCATTGTCAGCTCGCCCTTGCCCTCGACATTGGCCGGCCGTGTTTCCATGCGGATGACGTGCTCATGGGGAATCTGAAGCTCCAAAGTATCTTCAATTGTAATGATTCTCTCATTGGGATTGATGAATGCTGAAAGCGCATTTAATGTAGTTGTCTTTCCGGAACTTGTTCCTCCTGAAATTATCGCATTTGCTGATTTGACTCCAAGCCCGTCGATGCAAAGCCAGAGAAATCCCGCCAGGTCCACAGAAATCGTCCTTGAATTGATCAAATCGATGATGGTCAGCGGGTCTCTGCGGAACTTCCGTATGGTGAGTGAAGGCCCGTCAGCCGAAACGGGAGGAATTGTGGCATTGATTCTGGAGCCGTCCATCAGCCGTCCATCAAGAATCGGTGATTCCTGGTCAATTCTTCTGTTGATTTGTCTTGCAATCGAATCAATCAGGTCTCTGAGTTCACCTTCATCTCTGAACTGGAGGTTTGTCTTCATCATCCCATATTTCCTGTGGTAGACGAATATGGGCTTTGAAGTTCCGATTATCATGATTTCCTCAAGCTCATCATCCTGAATCAGGGGGTCAATTGCCCCATATCCGATGATGTCCCTCAGGAACTTTCGTGACAACCTATCCAAATATTCATTTGAGGTTCCATTATCCTGAAGTGTTCCGCTTAACCTTAAAGATAAAAAGTTCTTTATGTCATTTAACAGTTTCTCTTCACTGACCTGGAAGTTTTCGCCAGTTGATATGGCTAGGTCAACCAGGTTCTCGCGCATTTCTCCCAAAAGGACTTTCTCTTCGGGGGAGTATTCTTGCTTTGTTACATCATATTGTGGTATTATGTCATTGTTCATATCATTCACCATGGTGATTTAGTTATAGTTACTAATTAGTATTACTAACTTATAAAGTTTTTATTACTTTTGAAAGCATTATTAGTGATATAGAACAATATTTAAACATTAAAGCAATTTTGAGGTGGTTTTATCTTGGAAATCGATGAAAAAATCAAATCGCTTGAAGAATGTGAAAAATGCAGGGATGTCCAAATAAAGAAATTTTCCCCATTGAAAGACCTGATTGATTTTGAAATTCTCGACGGGGAGTATATGAGATGCGAATGCGGAAAAAGGCCACTGGATATTGTGATGAGCCATATTCTGAAAATCATGATTGAAGAGGGAATCGTTCCTGAAAAGGCAACTCTCAGAAGAAACTCTCCCGTGCCGCTGTCCGGATTTTACTACAGCAGCCTGAATCCGCAGTTCATCGGAAAAAAGACACTGATATTGTTGCATCCCGATTTTACTAAGGATGTGGCATCAAGATTGATTGGAGAAGTTCCTGAGGTCAAATGTGTCCTTAAGGGAAGTCCTCAGAGCACTGTCGGTCAGTTGGATAAGGATTCACAAATCAGCCACTTTGAAATTCTTGAAGGGGATGACGCCCAGATAAATGTCATGAGAGCCCTGATTCAGGAAAAGATAGTTCTGGTCAAAAGACAGTCAAGACACCACATCGAAGTTGCAGTGACCACCGAAGATAAGCTGGTAAGGCTTCACAACTATATAAACAATAACAATATCAAAAAGGGAACCGCAATTGACGGCATGTGCGGACTTGGAGCCCTTGGAATCTATCTGCTCAAATGCGGATTTGAAAAGGTGATCTTCAATGATGTCAACCCCGAAATGATTGAGGCTCTGAAAAACAATCTGGAAATAAACGGCATTTCTGATGGCTATGAAATATTCAATGAGGCATTTGAGGATTTGGAATTTGGTGATGCTGATTTATGCGTCATAGATGCATTCCCAGGTGTGGATGTTGAAGAGATAGTTAAAAAGGCCGAAAAGATGGCGGAAAATGTGATTGTTATCTAGTTATAATTTATTATTTAATTCTAGAATAATTTCAAACATTTTTTCAATATCTTCAGGCATGTTTTTTTCTACAACTTCAAAGGGGGCAATATGCTTCCGATTAAGATATTCTTGGGCGAAACTACGGCCCATGAATTCTATGCCTTCAAAATTCATAATTACTTTTGAAACATTTTCATCAAAGTCTTTGAACAGTTTTTCGATTTTTTGTCTTGATCCTAAATCTGTGCCGATTTCTTTTTTTAGAAAAACTTCAATTTCACTCATATTATCAATTCATATTTTACTTGTTTTAAATATTTATATATATCAATTTTTGAGTCTAAATTCATTCTTAAACTTACTAATGTTCCATTAACACAATCACGAGGAATTTTTTTAGCAGTGATGTTGTCATTATTTGATATATGGATTAATGCACATCCTGAAACAATTAATACTTCACCATTGCTCCCGGATGTAACAATATTTATTGTGTTATTTAATCCGGTTCCTCTTTCAATATATCCTAATTCATTTTTACTGGATAATCCATTTATTGCTTGGATAATTGCATCACAATCATCTTTTATTGGAGATTTTAACTTTTTTAAAGAAGTAGGTATGGTTATGCCATCATCTAAGAATCCAAATTCATAGAATTTACCATCTTTTTTACCCATAACGTAAGCATTTTCAAATTTTGAATGGTCATAGATATTAGAGATTAATTCATGAAAAACAAATTTCATGGGGGTAATGTTGTTGTTATTGATGTTTAATTCTTCTAAAATTTCATTTGATATTATTTCAGAATTGTCAGTATTCACATTAACTTTTCTAATAGAGTCGATTTTTTTGAAATTAATCTTCTCATTGTAAATCAATGGCAAAGCAACAGTTGGACTAAAATTCCCAATATCTACTTCAATATCTTTCTTTTTCATATTTTCATATTCTTCAAATTTGTTTAATAATATTCTTTTCATCAAATCACCTAAATAAACATTTGCATGTATATAACAATTGCAGGAATAATCAGAACGCCCATCAGATGGGATTTTCCGATTCCAATGTAGTGGGGAAGCATTCCCATCGCCGTTGAGGTAACCAAAGCCAGGCTCATGTAAAAGACCGGTGCCTTGTAGTAAAAGATAAACAGGTACAGTATCACAATCTGGAGAATGATAACTCCAATCGACAGCTTCTTATAGTCCACACCACCCATCAGCCTTGAAAATGAGTCTCCCAGTTTCAGGGACAGCACCAAGGATACTGAAACCGCAATCAATGAGGCAAAAATGAAGATTGCCAGATGGTTCAGTCCCATTTCAAAAATCAGATAGGACATGTAGACGGCTATTCCGCTTCTGGGGTTTCCTATGATGTAGATTGCAATCAGTGAAAACAGGCAGTCCGAAATGTTCAGCCCGGATGTTGCAAGCAGAAAATTCACGGTGTCGTCATCGTTGTTGTCGTTTGTGCCGCTCACTGCCTGTGCTATCACCGTTCCCTGTGCCGGTCCGAAGCCCGGAAGAAAGCCGAGAATTGCGCCGGTTATCCCTCCTGCAAAAATGCTTTTGAACTTGTTGTAATCGATGTTGAGCTCGTAGAATGGATTCTGGTGTGGTATTGTGGAGGAATCGTTCAGGCTGAAAAGTATAGTGCTTATTCCGAAAAGCCCAGAAAAGGTGCACATAAGCGTGATTCCCGAAGATATCGGCGTTTGGAAAATTATCCAGCCGAGAACTCCCGAAAGCACAAAGAGAAGAAGGGCCCACAAAAAGTCCCTGAAGTTTCCAGTCATGCGGCGTGTAAGATAAATCGATGCTCCAAGAAGTATTATCCATGTATAGGGCTTTGATATGTCATGCAGAACCGGAAGGGCTATTGCAAAGACCGGAAGCATCAGGATTGTCACGATTATTGCTCCGAATCCTCCGACGGAAACGACTCTTATCACTTCCTTTGACCTGCCCTGAAGCACCATACGGTGTCCCGGAAGTATTGATGTTGCAGTTCCCTCCTGAGGCACTCCCAAAAGCATTGAGGGGACAAATTCTATAAGTGCATGGGCAATTGACATCGAAACCATGAGCACACATAGGAATTCCGGCGATACTATCGTCAAAAGGAATGTGGAGGATGCAAAAATTATCGCTCCGGCGGTATTGACATGTATGCCAGGTATCATCCCGGTTGTAGTTCCTATTGCTATTCCTATAAAACATGCTATAACTAATTCTATCATAGCTATTAATTGAACAAACTATAATTTAAAGCTTGTTTAAGCCAATTAGCAATATTTACTTTGTTTTTGAATATTTGGGCGATTTGATAATATTGTTTCCATTAAGTATAAATGTTATTAAGGTGTTAATATAATAATATGGCTAATCTCAAGAAAGCTGGAGTAATTCTAATCGGTTTATTTGTGGCATTGCTGCTGATTGCATTTTTTGTAGGCTCTGCAATCAATCTGCTCGTCCCACCTTCCGAAGCGACTTACAGTGACAAAATCGTTGAGGATATTGGTGGAGACAATGCTTTGGTTGCGACTTTAAAAGGTTGTGCAGAAATAAACAGAAAAGACATCTCTGATGGAAATTTTAAGACAGATTCAAACTTTAATTTGTGCTGGAAAAATGCGAAAAATATCAGCTATGTTGATACTTCAGGCCATAAGGGTTATGTAATCGTTTGGAAGGATTCGCCTGATGATTATCCGGACATTTCAAGCAGGAACAAGACAATGTATATTTCCGATTATGTCTCTTCGATGAACGGAACCTGCTTTTTGGTCAATTTCCATGAAAAGAATGCGGTCTACGGGATAATTGTTGGCGGTGATGATATCGAATGCTCAGAATCCAAATTGATGTATGAGATTTTGAATTTGAACCGTTCCGAATTTATTCAAACCTACTCTACAACAAGCAACAGCTATCCGAGCGGTTATGATGGCGGTTCCAGCCATTATCACACCGTGGTGCCTGACAGATACACATTGTCAAGAACCGATCCCGGCGCATATTATGACCATTACGAATATGGTGACAATTACGATATTGATGACTATTTGGAATCTGAAGGATATGATTAGAATTTTTCACGGTTGAATTCCAGTGATTTCAGCGAAATGACTGAAAGAAGTTCTAGCAGTTCCTCACGTGGGATGTTCAGCTCATCGCAAATCATGTCATCCCATTCCTTTTCTTTTCTAATCAGAAATTCTGCAGTTTCAGTTCCCTTTTCGGTCAATGTGATTTTATAGGCTCTTTTGTTTTTCTCATCAATTTCCCTTACAATCAGCCCTTTTTCCTCAAATTCTTTGAATGCTCTGGAAACTCCGCTTCTGTCCATCAGGCATGCCTTTGCGATATCTGACTGGTTTGTGCCCATTTCATAATATAAAAACAGCAGCATATAATATTGGCTGGGCAAAATGTCAGTTCCGCTTTTGATATGCTTGTTCATGTAGAAATCATGAGTCTTGATTAAGGTAATCAGATGATTGGCAATGAATGGTGAATCCTTAATTATATCGTCGTATTCAATCATAAAATCACTAATTAATATTTTAGTGTCAATGTTTAAATAGTATTTGTAACAATTTAATAACATGAACAAAAGAATCATCATCATTTTGGCAATACTTGCAGTCTGCATACTGCTTGCAAGTCCGGTCACAGCAAAGCAAAAGGTAAAGGTTAAGGTATCAACCGACGACTGTGTAATTAAGAATAAGGGATATATCGTAATAAAATTGGTCGACAAGAACGGCAGGGAAATCAGGTCCAATGGAATGATTAATTATACAATCACCGATAAGGACGGCAATTATAAGTGGACCTACAAACAATACAACAGTGGAATCAGGGTCAAATATGATGTGGGCAACTACAAGGTTAAGGTGGTCTTTAAGGGAGATTCCAACTATAAGAAAACCATAAATACCAAAAGCATTAATGTCAAGAATAATTTTGACCCGTATACATATTACGATAACCATAATTGGGGTCTGAACCAGGAAGTCGATGATTATTTTGACGATAATTATTGGGCTGAGGAGATTTATGACGATGTGGACGACCCTGAAAATGAGGCATGGGACATTTGAGGATGTTTCAATGTCTGAACTTGAATAAAGAGAGTTCCAAGCCTCTTCGCTTTTCATCATGCCCTTTGATAATTGCATGTTCAATAATTTTTTTCTTTTTGGCATGCTTAAATTTTAAATATTATGAACTTCAATATTAACATATATTTATTTTAACCTAATTTTTTTTAAACGGCAAAAATATTTGATGCACTAATTGTATGAAAGGAGAATGATTGATGAAAAAATTGATTGTGGGATTGGCAGGAAACCCAAATGTGGGTAAAACTACCGTATTTAATCAATTGACTGGTATGCACCAGCATGTAGGTAACTGGCCCGGAAAGACAGTTGAAAGGGCTGAAGGATATTTCAATCATGGGGATTATGAGTATCAAATTGTTGATTTGCCGGGCAATTATGCATTAAGTGCCCATTCCATTGAAGAAATCGTTTCAAGAGATTTCATAGTGGATGATGACTCTGATGTCATTGTCAATGTGGTGGATGCAGCCAATATTGAACGTAACCTGTATCTTACAGTTCAGATGATGGAATTGGGAGCCAACATGATTTTGGCGCTGAACATGAACGATTTTGCCAAAAGAAGGGAACACTTCATTAACATAGACTTGATGAGCGAGCTTTTGGGTTTTCCAATCATTGAAATAAATGCAAAAAAGAAGGAAGGTATTGAGGAATTGCTCAACACTGTCGAAAAGCAGGCTGCAAATCCCATCAACACCAGTGAAAAGTTGGCTTATGGAGCTGAGCTCAAGGAACATCTGGAGGATCTTCAGAAACTGATTGAAAAGGATGAGGAATTATTGGATGTTCCGTCAATTTGGACTGCAGTAAAGCTTCTGGAAAAGGATTCGATTGTAATTCAGAAAGTCCAGCAGTCTTCAATAAGTTCCGAAATCATGGTTGAAGTTGATAAGGTAAGCAAACACCTTTATGACATTTATAACGAAGGCTCTGAAGAGGTCATTGCAAATGCCAGATATGCATTCATTGACGGTTTGATTGCAGAGGCTGTCGAGAAGCCTGAAGTTGAAAAGCCGACAATTTCAGACAAGATCGACAGGATTTTGACCAATAGGATTCTGGCCATTCCGATTTTTCTTGTAGTGATGTGGGTGATGTTCCAAATCGTATTCACCCTGGGCTCTCCTATGCAGGAATTCATTAATGCAGTGTTTACTCAATGGGGAGAAATGGCTGCCGCAGCAATACCTAATCCATATATTGCCTCATTTGTTCAAAAAGGTCTCTTTTGTGGAGTGGGTGGCGTTTTGACATTTCTGCCGATAATCTTCCTGATGTTTTTATGTCTGAGTTTTCTGGAGGATTGCGGATACCTTGCAAGGGCAGCGTTTACTCTGGATTTGGTGATGCATAAGCTTGTTGGGCTTCATGGAAAGGCATTCATTCCAATGATTTTAGGATTTGGTTGTGGGGTTCCTGCTGTAATGGCTACAAGAACCATGGAACACGAATCCGACAGGATACTTGCAATGATGCTCATTCCGTTCATGTCATGTACTGCAAGACTGCCGATTTATGCAATCTTTACAGCGGCGTTTTTCCCGGACAATGCGGGAACCATGCTGTTGGTGATGTATCTGCTGGGTATTATTGTAGCGCTCATAATTGCTGCGCTTCTTAAAAGGACTTTGTTTAAAGGAATGTCTGCCCCATTTGTAATGGAGCTTCCGACATACAAATTGCCATCCGTTAAGGGTATTTTAATCCATACCTGGGAGAAGGTGAAAGGGTTTATCAAAAAGGCGGCAACAATCATTCTTGCTGCAGTGGTAATCATTTGGGTGTTAAGCATTTTCCCATTGGGAGTGGCTTACGGATCACAGCAAAGTATTTTGGGAATGATCGGTTCTGCAGTTGCACCTATATTTGCTCCTCTCGGTTTTGGAACCTGGCAGGCAGCAGTGGCAATCATTGCAGGATTGCTTGCCAAAGAGGCCATTGTAGGTACCTTGGGAACATTGGGTGGCCTCGATGAAGACGATGAAGAGGGCATAACAAGTTTGGTTCATGATACATTCACTCCGCTGTCAGCATTTTCATTCATGGCATTCTCACTTCTATACATACCATGTATTGCGGTGCTTGGTGTAATAAAACAGGAAACGGGAACTTTTAAATGGCCTGTGTTGATGACAGCCATTACATTGGTTACCGCTTATGTAGTTACTTTCTTAATATACAATATAGGAACATTGATGGGCTTCGGATGAGATGAGTGACCCCATATCTTTTTTTAAAATTTTTAGTCATAACTAAATATTTATATATTGCTTGTTACATAACAATTATTAAGAGATTTTTAGCATGCCTAAAAATTATTTTTTTGGATAATGTGATATTATGGTCAAAACCTTAAAAGACGTAAAGCCTGGTGAAACAGTAACTATTGTTAAATACCATCATTGCGGCGATATTGAGTTAAGAAGACACCTTTTGGGTATGGGCTTCGTTAAGGGAACTAAAGTTCATGTAAAAAAAGTTGCCCCTTTTGGAGACCCTATTGAAATGAGCATCAGAGGATGTGACGTTTGTCTTCGAAAAGAGGAAGCGGAAAACATTGAAGTAATCTAAATTTCAATTTTTCATTTATTTTTTTAGCTATTTTTGTGCGGTGTTATCATGAAATGTCGTATGTGCGGTTTTGAATTTGATGAGACAGAATTGGATAATCGTGGTTGTGTAAGCTGCGGAAAGCACGACAACTGCAATCAGGTTCACTGTCCCAACTGCGGATTCGGAAATCACCCGGAATTTGAAGAGGAATTCCAGTTCATCACAAAGCTCAAGGACAGGTTTAGAAAAAGAAAAAGCGGGAACTGATTAGCTGTTCTTGGCATTCAATATTTCATCAACAGTTTCATCAATGCTTATTTTTTCGGTGTCAACATCCCATCCGTTTTCCTTTAGCTTATACAGAATTTCGGTTGTCACCGGCGCCTTCAGGTGAGCTTTTTTCAATAATTCTTTATCGGAAAAGATTTGATGCTTGTCTCCTTCGGCTATGATCTCTCCTCCATACAGAACAAATATCTTGTCTGCAAAATGATTGACCATTTCTATGTCGTGTGATGAGATTACGATGCTCATCCCTTCCTTGTTGAGGTTATTCAGAATATTCAATACCTTATCGACACCTTCAGGGTCAAGTCCTGCTGTAGGTTCGTCAAGAATCATTATGTCCGGTCGCATTGCAATGATTCCGGCAATGGCAACTCTTTTTTGCTGGCCTCCGCTTAAATGGTGAGGGGTCTTTTCTTCAAATCCTGCCATTCCCACCATCTCAAGGGATTCCTTGATTCTTCTTTCGACTTCTTCATACTCCAGACCCAAATTCATAGGTCCGAAGGCAACATCCTCCTTGACGGTTGGGGCAAATAGCTGATCGTTTGGATCCTGGAATACTATTCCTACCTTCTGCCTTACTTTAAGAAGTGCCTCACGTTCAAAGACGATTTTTTCACCTTCAATTTCAACATGTCCTGATGTTGGTTCGCTTAAACCGTTGAAGTGAGAAAATAATGTTGATTTACCTGCACCGTTAGGCCCCATGATGGCTATCTTTTCTCCCTTTTTGATTTTGATATTGACATTTTTTAAAGCCTGAGTGCCGTCGTGGTATGTAAATGATAAATTTTTTGTCTCTAAATGATTTTGTTCCATCTTTCCTCACCTAATTGATTCCTAAATTTTGACCTAAATAACCTAACTGTCCGCTGAACTTGAATATTATGATTTCCAGCACAATGACAATCAGTATAATTGTAAATAAATATAAATAGTCGCTTCTTTCAGGGGATTTTTTCTCATCAAACATTTCGGATGCATCTGAAAATCCTCTGCTCACCATACTTTTATGAACCCTTTCTCCCTGTTCATATGCCTTTAAAAACATCATTCCTATGGTGTAGCCGACCTGCTTTACTCTCCATTTGTAGGGGGTGTTTTTCCCGTGAATGTTGAAATTTCTTGACTTCTGGCTTTTTCTGATTGCCGCAAGTTCATCGATAAACAGGAATAGGAACCTGACCATAATGGATAAAATCATTGCAAGGTCTCTTGGCATTTTCAATTTCCTAAAGGAGCTTGCCATTTCCTGCAATGGGGTTGTTGATGAATAGATTATGATTGCAGTTAGGGATACGATCAAACGAACCAAGAGAAGAATCGCCCAATTGAGTCCTCCATCAGTTATATGTAGCCATGAATAGCTCCAGATGATATTTCCAGGCTGGATGAATGGCTGAAAAATAATGATTGCCCCTCCAAATGGCAACAGCATCATTAATCTCTTGAATGAATCCCAATATGATAATTTGGCTATTTTCAAAACAATTAAAAGAAATATCTCCAATATTAGGGGTATAAATAGTTCCTGGGAGATTACGCAGACTACGATTATGAATATTGTTGAAATAAGTTTTATCCTTCCTTCCAGATTATGTATGGGACTGTTCTGGGAGGCCAAATCGTCAAACCGCATTATCTGTGTTATGTCAACCATATCAATTCACTAATATAATATTAAAAATTTGTAATATATTATTATTTGCTTATGCACATTTTAATTATTTTCAATTACTTTTAAAAAAAGAAAAAGAATAGAAATTAAAAGTTAATTTCTACGTTTAACTGCGTATGCAACTCCTAATCCTAAAAGTAGAGTTACACCTACTCCTATAATCAGAGCTACAATCTGCAATCCTTGGTTATCAGGGTTGCTTGCAAATGCGTAATCAGGTAATGGCGCTTCAGGAATTCCTTTTATTTCTTCAACTGAGAAATCTTCAGCAAGTCCAGAATCTTCTGCAGATTTTTCTAATCCGTCAGGGTCGCCAGATGCAATGTATGGTGAAAGAACACATATGATAACACAGATTACGATTGCAACACCAATTAACATTTTGTCTTTTTGTTCCATATTATGCATCTCCTTGATTCCATGCAAGTAAATCTGGTCTAAATTTATCTAATGCTACAAGAACTATTACAGTTAATACAGCTTCGATTATTCCAATAAAGAAGTGGTATAAGACCATTGATGGAATACCTACGTTTGCTGGGAATGTTCCAGCGATTGCCATTTCGATAGCACAAGCCAAAGCTGCGATTACGGTTGCTAACCATGCTCCAACTCCAGCTGCCGCATATTTTCCAATTATTCCATTTAAACCTTTGAAGGTGTATAATCCAACGAAACCTCCAACGATTGCCATATTCAATACATTTGCTCCTAAAGCAGTAATTCCTCCGTCTCCAAATATTAATGCTTGGATAAGGAGCACTACAGTAAATACGAGCACAGCAGCTTCAGGCGCTAAAAATACAATAGCTACTAAAGCTCCTCCAACCATATGTCCACTTGTACCAAATGGAATTGGCATGTTCATAGACATGATTGCAAAAATACCTGCTGCGAGAACTGCTAAAAGAGGTATACGTTTTTCATCTAAGTTGGATCTTGCCCATTTCACGGAGAAGTATAATGCGACAATCAAAATCACATAGTATACTAGACACTGTGAAATAGGTATAAATCCGTCAGGTATATGCAAATTTATTCCTCCATTTTCTTAAAAGTAATACTTTTTCATGTTCCTTTATAAATCAAGTATTACTAAAAAAGTATTGTTTCAACTTCATTTAAAAAATATCAAGTTTATTGGGAGTTTTATTAAGTATAATCGTTAATAAAACCTATTTTTTTCCTTGACATTTACTATTTTAATTTTATTTAGATATATAAAGGTTATTAAAGTAATACAAATTAGTATTATTCTTATATTTTAGTATTACTTGAATGTCTGAAATTTGGTTAATTTCGGCATTTTGCAATGTTTGTCAGATAAATTAAAATAGCTATTGCAAAGTATAATAAAACCTGTATGTCCAAAATTCCTGTTTCAATACCTAAAATGGTATATGTTAAAATCAGGGAGTAAATCCCAATATAAAAATAGTTTTTGGTCTTCTGCATTATTTTAAATCCGATGCCTAAGATGGAACCTAAAATTAACATCCCAACAAACACTCCGACCTTTCCGAAGTCAACCACCATCTGGCCGATTAAGGTGGGGGTCACCGTTACCTCGGTTCTCCATGCAATCAGTTTTCCAACCATCATTCTTGGGCCCAGATCGCTTCCCGGAATTGAGCTTGCCAGCATGTGTCCATGTGTCACGCCGAAGTTTCCTCCAATGAAATCAAGCAAATTCAGTACATGCAATGTGAAGTCCGCTCTTGACTGCAGGGAATAGATTGGACTGGTTGAGGAGGTTATTGTCATCTCTCCAAGTGACCGAAAATAACCAATTCCAATGATTGCACCTATACCAATCACTGCACCGACAACAACTTCCCAAAGAGAAACGATATTTCCATAGAAACCTATGATAATTATGATGAGAAATGCTGCAAGTAGTGGTGTCCTGTACCCTAGAAGCAATAAAAATGCACAGTCAATTGCAAGCAAAAATAGGAATCTGAATCTCACTTGCGAACGTGTAATTTTTTTGTCCTGATAGTCCTTAAGATATGCACTTGCAATCAGGCAGGTTCCAGGTATGATTAAAAATACGGGCATTGTTAGGACCGGTTTTAGCAGATATCGAATTGAAGGTTTTAAAAGCGGAATTCCTCCAACGGATGCAATGCATATGAAGAAAAATATGATGCTTATTAATAGCAGACAGAATCCGATTGAGTAAATGTCTTTTCTGTTAAATTTGACAATTCCTTTAATGTCTCCGTTTAAAAAATATTTTGGAAGTATGGTTGATCCGATAAAAAATCCGACAAATGCAAGAATCAATGTGATAACCAGACTGCCTGATGGCCTGTTCATTGACAAAATCAAAAACACTGCAAACAGAAAAAGCACGATTAGCGGATTGAAGATATGATTCTTCAGGATGTTGCTTTTATTCAGCCCATTTAAAAAATTTTCACTGGGATAGAACCTTTTGAAGTAACTGTTTACCCATTGCTTTTCAATGAAGCCTAGGATAGTAAAGATTAAGGTAAATAAAAAGGATTTATGAAATTCATCACTAATCCTGTTTATCAGTGAAGTTAAGGTGGAATAAATCACGCTCATTGTCTACACAACTTAAAAGTTTCGTATATTGGTCACATTAAAGTTCTTGCTGATTTCTTTGATTTGACTGTCCTGGCAGTCATAAATCCTGATAGTAATGTCTTCTGTTACTCCATTAATGTTGCCGAGAATGGAGTTGACATCGTTAAGATTTTCTTTTGTTGCTTTTTTAATCAATAAATTATTGTCAGCATGCACGGCCCTAATCGATTCCCTTTTTCCATTGCTTAAAAGTTGATTGGCAAGTTTTTGACCGTCTTTAGCACTTAATGATCCAACTCCTATTTCAGTTGAGATTTCATATTTTGCGTCATCAGGAAGCTTGCTTGTCAAATCTTTTAGGGAAGTTATTTCAACAGGTTTTATCTTGATTTCACATAAGTTTTTATATTTTTCGCCATTGCTTTGGAGACTGATGTGGTCAATGTAAATGTCGGCATTCGGCACGGTTCTGTACAATCCGACAAGGTAAGTTTGGTTATTTGAATCAATCAACAGCTTAACGCCGTTTCCGCCATTGTCATCTTCCCAAATGACGGTGCCGTTTAATGTTGTTCTGTTTCCATTTGTTGAATTGAAACCTTCTACTGTGGCATTTACGATAAAGCCGTCTTTATAATATTTGAGGTAGGTGTCGGGTATCTTGTTGACGGTTGACTCATCAAAAGCAGTTTTTTTCAAATCTGATGAATCATCTGTAGTAATATGAATAAATGCAAATGCAATTGCGCATATCACCAATATGATTATGATGTAATCAATCCATGTGAACTTGATTTTCATAATTTAACCTAATCCTCGTATAATGCTCCAACAGGACAAACGTCAACACATTCGCCGCAGTTATTACATTTACTTTCATCAATTATGATTGTATATGCTTTTCTTTCAATTGCCTCTTCCAGGCATACGTCAATACAATCTTCACAAACTCCGCATTCTTCCATATCTACTTTCAATTCGTCCACCATTAAAATTTTTAAAGAAATATAATTTAATTTAACTATTTTGATGTTTATATATTTTGTCAGAAAATTTTTAGGTATTCCTAAAGTTTTAATATGATGAACTTCATATAGTTAACTGGTGTATGTGATGATTTTCAACAAGGGAATTTCAATAGTATTGTCTGGCTTGTTCTTTCTGTTTTTAGCATTATTCTTTTCCACACTGTCTGTTATCTTTTTAAAGGGAGGATTACTTCCAGTTGTAGGATTGGTAATGTTTGTTATATTCTATTTCATTACCAGGGTATTTTACAACTATCTGAGAAATGACGAGAAATATAAGAATAACCGTCAGGTGTCAAGCGATATGCCTGGTGAAAAATACTATACAAAAGGCGAATCCGATCCAAAGAAATTATTCATCGTAATCTGGCTGATAGTGATTCTAATCCTGACTTCAGTGTCATTGTGGTTATATTCTTTTAATAATGGTTTGGTATGAAATTGTTGAAAATTTCAAAAAAACCATAACATTTATATATGATGTAATTAAATATTATAACTGTCTATTTGTATGGATGGGTACCCAAGCGGCCAAAGGGGAAGGACTTAAGATCCTTTGGCATAGGCCTCCGAGGGTTCGAATCCCTTCCCATCCACTATTTTATAATTTTTCATTATCTTCGATTATGCCTTAGTGGCTCAGGTGGTAGAGCGCTACCTTGGTAAGGTAGAAGTCGGGGGTTCGAATCCCCCCTAAGGCTTTCAAACTATTTTTTAAGGATTTTAACATTTTTCTTAAGTTTTTTATTCATGAAATCTCATGTAAAAAATAGTTTCCATAAAGTACTTAAACTATAATTACTTTAAAATAGATAGTAATTTATGAATAATTTAATTTTTAATAAATTTTTTAAAAGGTGAAAATTATGAATTATAAAAAAATCATACTTGTTGGATTTATTTCAGCATTCGTCGCTGTCTTGACTTCTGTTTTGGGAGTTACAGGTACAGTTATAGGTTCAGTTATTTCATCTGTACTTTATAACATGCTTTCGGAAGCTTTGGAAGATCCTGTTTCAACCGCATCATTCAATGCCGATTTCGAATGGGAAATTGCATATATATTTCCGCTTGCGGTCATTGCTCTAATTCAGTTATTGTTAATTTTCGCCATGTTGTCTGAATCTGGAATTTTGCCTTCCACATTCCTCAACGCTTACCTGTCCCTGCAAAGTTTGGCTAATAACAATTTGTATAGGATTTTAGGTTTTGCGATGTTGATTATAAGCGTATATCCTCTTGTGCTAAAGCCGGACATTATCAAAAAGGCTCATGGAGTTATTATCGCTTTTGTAGGGTTAATATTTTTGGCCCGTGGTTTTGTGGATATGGGAAATGCGATTACAGCCCTTTATGACGATTTATTCGTTGCCTTTGATTTTCCAATAGCAGTCATTGCATTCATATTGATTGTATTTGTGATAATCAGAATTTTAATGTCTGCAAAAGATTCTGAAAAGGAGTCAAGATTGACTAAACATAAGGAAAATGAGGAATTTGCTCATAATGTTAGAAAGGTTCACAATTCAAGAAAACATGATGCCTTTGATTATGATAAGAAAATGAAAGAGATTCGCACAAAAAGATATCGCAGAGCAAATAAGCCAAAATCAGACTCTGATGTTCAGTTTAAAAATACTCATGCAGATGAAAAACCTGATGCGGGCATAAACCGGTCATCAAACAATATTCAATTCGAATCTAATGACATTCTTGATGATTATAAGAAATAGGGGATAATATGGGCAAAAAGGACAAAACACTGAAGGATATCCTGGATCTGATTTTATATGAAAATCCATCCACTCAGGATGAGATTGCCGAAAGATTGGGCATTTCCCGAAGATATGTCACTCAGCTCCTGCAGCCCCTTGTTAAAGACGGCACTGTTAAAAGAGCTTATATGATTGATTTGAAGAGTTATGAGGAGGTTGTTGAATCTGTTGCAGATTACTCAACCACTAAAAACAATACTGGCAATGCCTTGATAAATGACATGCTGAATAACATGTCACGGCATGTCCACTCCCAGCTTGAAATGTCCTTTGATGCTGTTCTGGAATATGATGAGGACAAGGCCAACAAGGCCCTGGAAATGGATTATGCCACAAACAATATGGTTGAAAAAATAAGAACCTCTGTAGAGACAATTGTAAGTCTCAGCAAGCACTCCGAAATTTCAAAGTCAATCCTTTACAATGAAATTGCATATGATTTGGAGCGTATAGGTGATTATTGCGGGCATATTGCAAAATTCGTCATCAATGATGTCTATGAGGTTGACGCCAACGTCTTGAAGAAACTTAAAAAGATGTATAAGACTGCACAGTCCATGATTTCTTTGTCCATGAAGGCTTTCATTGAAGGCAAAACCGAATTGAAGGACGATTTGATGGAGCAGGAAGAGACAATTCATATCATGCAATCCAAGGCCATCAATCTGATTGCAACCCAGATGGCTGAAAGCACATTTGATGAAAAGGAACGTTCAAACTATTTCATTTACCTGTTCAGACTCATTAAAGCATTCAAAAGAATTGGAGACATTTCTGTAGAAATGATGGATGTTGCAGTCGAGTTTCATGACAATATTCCAAGACCTACAACTCCAAGAACTTTCAGATAATTTTTTTTAGATAATCTATTCGTCACATATCCTGGTTGTGGCATGTCTGTCAGCCCAGCACTGGATGCAAACGCCGACAGGAAGGCCTGCAGTGTGGGTATGTGCTTTTAGGATTTTGACATCTAATGTTGTTGTTTTTCCGCCAAGACCCATCGGACCTATTCCTGACGCATTGATTTCCTCTATGATTTCCTCTTCAAGTTTGGCTATCTGTGGGTCGGGATTTCTTTCACCAATTTTCCCAAGCAACGCCTTTTTACCTAATTTTAAACATAAATCGGAAGTTCCTCCAATTCCAACGCCTACAACTGTTGGGGGACATGGTTTTCCTTTTGCCTTGAGAACGGATTCCACAACAAATTCCTTAATCCCTTCGATTCCTTCGGCGGGAAGGGCCATCTTCATTGCATTGTTGTTTTCTGAGCCGAATCCCTTTGGCAAAATTGTTATTTCAATGTAATCTTCATCAATCAGTTCAATGTCGATTGGGGGAATGTAGTCTCCGACATTTATGTTGGTGTTTTCGCGTGTGAGGGGATCTACAATGTTTGGCCTGATTGGAATGTCTGTTGTGGCCTTTTTGATTCCCTCCTCGATTCCTTCGCGCAGGTTTTCAACTTCAACGTTACCCAACTTTACAAAAATAACCGGCAAACCTGTATCCTGGCACATCGGAATTCCTTTTTCTTCTGCAAGTTCAATATTTTTTAAGATTGCTTCAATATTTAACCTTGCCAGTTCATGTTCTTCTATTTTAAGAGCATCTTCAAGTGATTTTTTTACATCATCACCAAGAACGATAACCGCTTGCCTGTAAAGTTCATAGACAGTTTCCTTAATAGCATCTTTAGTAATCAAATTAATAACCTTTATAAAATTAATTAATCTTATTTTTGACTTTTGAAATATTTAAGTTTGTTTAGTTTATGGTATGTTCCATTTTGGTAGGGAAAATTAATCTGTATGCGGTTCCGTTTTCAGTTTCAATCAAACTTATGTTTCCGCCCAACTGTTTTGTCAGGCTTTTAACTATTTCGCATCCAAGGTTTTTTGTAATTTTCTTCGGATTTTTAATTCCAACACCGTTGTCCTTGATTATCAGCATTGCGGTGTTTTCGTCCAATTTTGTAATCTTCTTGATTATCTTTTTATTTGGCGCGGATTTATCCGGAAACGCATGTTTTATGGCATTCATGGTTAGCTCGTCAATGATTAGAAGCAGTGGTGTTATGACTTCAATTGTCAGGTTCAAATCTTCATCGACATATGTTTCAAACTCGACTTCTACAGGCAGTTCAATCAGCCTTTTTGTCTGGCTGTCCTGGTCAAGCAGATATTCGTTTAAATTGATATTTTTGAAATCCTGGGATTTGTATGTCTTTTCATGTAGCAGCGCAAGTGATGTCAGACGTGTCTGCATATGCTCGATGATTAAATTTGGATCATTTCTGTATGCTCTTTTTTCAAGATTTAAAAAGCTGTTGAGAATCTGCAGATTATTCTTTACCCTATGGTGGATTTCTTTAATCAGAATCAGTCGCTGTTCATTGGATTCAATCAATTGATGTTGTTTTTCCATCTCTTCGGTTATGTCAGTCAAAAAGCCAAGGCTGTGTATCTCATTATTATACTTGAAGCTTTCAATATATAAATCGACCATCTTCTGATTATTCGGGTTTCCATCAACATTAAATGTTATCGTTTCATCAATCTTGCTTATTTCACCGTCATATAACTTGTTGAGTCGTTCAACGGCATCCTTCTCAACAACATTGTCCAAAATTTTATGAGAATGGTTATATTCTTCATAATCCTTTTCAATCAGATAATAGAAACCCTTGGAGAACTTGTATTGTTTTTTGTTTAGGGGTTCAATCAGCAAGGCCAATTTCTTGCTGTTCTTAAAGCCGTCCAGCAGGAAATCAACAGGTTTGCTGGATTCATAATGATAGTGCTGGGTAATGTCATTGATCAATCCCTGGCGAATGATGATTCCGCTTTCATCAAAATAAGAATAAATGCTGACTTCAATAATTTTTATGACTTCGTCACGGGTCATTATGCGAATGATTTCATTGCACTGGGCGGTTTCCTTGTTGGTTGTCTCGAATATTTCATCGACGATATGCTGGTCATCGGGTATCACCAAGTCAAAGACGATGTTGTAGAAATCGTCGGATTCCTCTTTTGGACGGTTGATGATATTGTATATTCCCTGTGACCAGGTATATTTTCCATTGATGTTGTAATAGCTGCCAGTTTGGGAAAAATTCTCCATCATGTTGCTCTTGTCCTCGTCAAAAGTGTCATCATCTATATATTCCCATTTGCTCACTCCGGTGTCAACGTTGTTGGTGATTATGAATATTCTGTCCATGTCAAAAACGATTTTTGCATTGCTCAGTTTTATAAGCTTATTTTTTTTGTAGTAGACGAATCTTATCCTTTTGATGGTGTGGTTTTCATAAACGTCCAAAAGGTAATCATGCAGAACATCAAAAAATAGCGGTGAGAGCTTGCTCAGCAATCTTCCTTTTGCATCTTTCTGTGTGCAATTGTATTTTTTGAGGGTGAAGCTGCCCAAACTTTCGATAATGAAATCCTTCCCGTTTTCATAGGGGATGAATGTGTGGATCTCTACGGGTATATTGTCAATTAGCTGTCTCATTGGAATTTCATCGATATCAAATTCCTGTGGTGTTGGAATGTAGAAGTCTTTTTTCGGAGCATTGTAAATTCGAATTTCATCAATGTTTTCCAAATCCATATGTTCCTTTTCGATTCTCATCGCAATAACTCCCAATAGTCATTTCATAATATGATAATTATATTATAATTTATTGGGAATAATATTTAAATTTTGATGATATCAAGTGGACAAACTTCAATGCAATCTTTGCATAATGTACAATTATCTTTATTTATGGTTACGGCACCACCTAAAATTTCAATGGCATTTTCCTTGCATGCCAAAATACATGGGGCCTGGGATGGCGGTTGGCAATTCATACAAAATAAGGTTGGAGTGTCAACATTTGGTGTTTGTTGACAACTTCCGCAGGTTGTACATGTTGTACAATTTCCTGTTTTAAACATAATTTTCTATTCGTCTAAGACAAGTCTTGCTCTTGCTTGACTTGTAATCACATGGACAAAGCTACCTTTTCCACTGCTGTCCGGTTCATATAGTCCTGCCATTTTGGCCAGGTATTTCTCCTGGTTTTTGGCTCTGACCTTTTCAGGATCAGCAATAGTAATAGCTCTTTTTGTACATGCTTTGATACATGCAGGTCCTTCTTCTCTGTCAGCACAGAGGTCACATTTTTCAGCAACTTTTGATTGGAAAGTCATTGCACCGAATGGACAAATCATTACGCATAATCCGCAGCCGATACATTTTTCGGCATCTACTCCTTCATCGCTTATAGCATCTGTCGGACAGATTTTTATACATGGTGCACTTTCACAGTGTTGACATACAATGGAATAAAAGGAAGAATCATGTTCTATTATTTTTATTCTGCTAGCATTATGGATTGATGCGCACATATTTGAACAGTTGAGGCATCCATCACATAAATTGCTGTTTACAACAATACTTTCCATCGTATCACCTTATAAGCCTAGTTCTTTACACTCTGCATCAACATATTTTTGGATTTTTTCAATGAGCTCATCATCCAGGTGTCTGAATCTTTTTTGTGGAGCCAAGTATTCTTTTACAGGTTTTCTTTCTTCAGGCCTGTATGTGATTTCGAATTTGCCGTCCACGATTTCATATAAAATCCATGATCCAGTCTCTACAGCCAATCTGCCCATTTCGATTGTCCTTTCAGAAGGGAATCCCCAACCGGTAGTACATGGTTGATGCAAATGGATATATGCAGGACCTTTGGTTTCTGCAGCCTTTTTGACCTTGTTGACATAGTCTTCAGGATATGCAATTGAAGCTGTTGCGACATAAGGTATTCCGTGGGCCGCCATAATCATAGGCATGTTTTTCTTAGGTTTGTCTTCCCCGAAACTTGCAACACCGCTTGGTGAAGTTGTAGTGCTTGCACCGAATGGGGTTGCTCCACTTCTTTGGATACCTGTGTTCATGTACGCTTCGTTATCGTAACAGATGTAAGTCATGTTATGACCTCTTTCCATAGCTCCGGATAGGGATTGCAGACCGATATCTACTGTTCCTCCGTCACCACCGAAAGCAACTACATTAACATCATCTTTTCCTTGAATTCTAAGTGCACTTTCAACACCTGATGCAACTGCACCTGAGTTTTCGAATGCAACGTGAATGAATGGAATTTCCCATGCAGTTTCTGGGTATGGTGTAGTCATAACTTCAAGACATCCTGTAGCGGAAACAGCTACAGTATTTTCACCTAATGCATTTAAAGCTAATTTGACTGCAATAGATGCTCCACAACCAGCACATCCTCTGTGTCCTGGTGCTAATAAATTTTTATCAGGAATGTCCACCATTTTTATTCCTCCTTGAGTCCAATCCATGTGACATCATTTTCAGGACCATTTTTGGTTATTTCATAAATTTCATTTAATGCTTCAGGGGTAATGTCCCTTCCGCCTAAACCGGTAATGAATCCATAGATTTCTTTGTCGATTTTAAGTTTCATGTCGCCGTATAATGCTCCGCCCATTCCGATTGCGAAGTTTTTGTCAACTACAGCTATTTTGGAACAGTCTTTCACAATTTCATTGATAGCATCAACTGGGAACGGTCTGTATGATCTGATTTTGAGCAAACCGACTTTTTCGCCTTTGGCTCTTAGCTCGTCCACTATAACTCTTATGCTACTGCAAAGTGATCCCATAGCGACATATATGATTTCAGCATCATCTGTTTTATATCCTTCAACAAGACCATATTTTCTTCCGAATTTTTCTGCAAATTCATCGCAGGTCTTCTGAATCACGTCAAGGGCATTGTTCATTGAAACATCCATGTCGTGTCTTGCTTCCATATAGTATTCCGGATCAGCAAAGTTACCGATAGACATTGGGTCTTTTGGATCAAGATATGCATGTTCTGGAACATATGGAGGTAAGAACTCATCTACAATTTCTTGATCTGGAATTTCAACAGGTTCTACTGTGTGAGTTAAAATAAATCCGTCCAGACATACCATTGAAGGCAGCAGGATATCCGGATTTTCTGAAACTTTATATGCCATTAAGGTTGTATCCAATGCTTCCTGTGCATCTTCAACGTAAATTTGCAACCAACCTGCATCTTTTTGTGCAATGGAATCCTGTTGGTCGTTCCAAATATTTAATGGAGCTGAAATAGCTCTGTTTGCATCAGCCAATACGAAAGGTGTTCTCATACCTGCTGCTGCATATAAAATTTCATGCATTAACATTAATCCTTGTGAAGAAGTTGCTGTAAATACTCTTACTCCAGCACCGCTTGCTCCGACAGCAGCACTTATAGCACTGTGTTCTGATTCTACTTTAACATATTTAGCGTCAATCTTTTCATCAGCAACATATTGAGCTAAGTATTCTGAAATTGTAGTTTGTGGAGTAATCGGATAAACAGGAATAACTTGCGGTTTAGCTAATCTTACAGCTTCTGCAACTGCTTTATTTGAGGTCATTACTTCTTTTACCATCTAATCACTCTCTTCTTGTATCATTTCGATTGAATCTGAAGGACATTCGTATGCGCAAATTCCACATCCTTTACAGTAATCGTAATCAATATCATGTTGTTTGTTTATACAGGAATCTGGACAGAATAATATACAATTGTCACAATCAATGCATGACTCTTTATCCAATATAGGTTTGAAAGTTCTCCAGCTTCCAGTTTTATTGTTTTTAGTATTTCCCGGTGTTTTAATTACACATCCTATATTTACCATAATCTCACCTTTATCCCATATCGTAAGCTTTTTTGGTAGCTTCTGCGTTCAATTCTCCAATTTTTCCAGGGAAGGTTTCCTTAATAACTTCAAGAAGGGAATCGATACTTACGACGCCGGTCTTTTTAGCAAAATATCCTAAGATAATTGTGTTCACAATGTTGCGTCCTAACATGTCAAGCGCAATGCCTGTTGCATCGATTTTGTGGACTTCATGATCTCCACTGCCTTCAAAGGTTTTAGTGTTGATAATTACTTCAGTATTATCTTTAATTCCTGAAAATACATCCACCACATTTAACAATCCTTCATCTAAAACCAATACGTAGTCTGGGTTGTAGACTTGATATCTCATTTTAATTGGCTCGTCATCAATTCTTGTGAAAGCCATAACTGGAGCTCCTCTACGTTCAACTCCGAAAAATGGGAAAGCCTGAACAGATTTACCGTCTTTGAATGCAGCTTTTGCCAAAATTTCAGCAGCTGTTACAGAACCTTGCCCGCCTCTGCCATGAAAACGAATTTCAATCATTAATTCTCCTCCATATATTTATCATGTATAATCATTATAAATTACAAAATATATAAATTTTATGTTAAAATTTTATTTTTGGATAATTTTGTTTTAATTTTGTTGTTTAAATCTTTTATTTTTTCTTTATTTTTTTGAAATTCTTTCTATAATTTTTCTTTTTTCATTTTACAGTTTTTATATCTTTTTTGAAAAATAATACTTTTTTTAAAAAATATTAAATTTAATATATTTAAAAATATAATATTAATATAAAAAATTTGGTTGGGAAGTTATGAAAGTTTTAATAATTACAGGTGAGTTGGCATATCCGTTGATAAGGGAAGTGGTCTCCACTTCAAAGGAAGATATAATTGTGCATATTGCAGACAATACTCAGGTTGCTGCATTTCTGACTCCGAGACAGATTATTAAAGAGGTAAAAACTTGCTTTAATGACCAATTGGATGATATCGACATGATTTTGGTTCCGGGATTGATAAAGAAAGGAACAAAGGAAATAACCAAGGAGCTTGGAATACCGACATTCAAGGGTTCTACCGATGGTGCCGACCTTGCAATGGTATTGAATCTGATTGGAAGCATTGATTTGTCTGAAGACAAGCCTGCAGATAAGTTGATTGAAGAAGAAAAGCGAAAGGAAGCATTCAAGTTCATCGAAGAATTTGAAAACGATGAGGAAAACATCAAAGAACTTCTCAAAAAGCCAAACAACATTTTAATCAAAAATCTTCCTGTCGGCGAGGACTTCCCGATGAGGGTATTGTCCGAAATAGCAAATGCGCCGTTTTTATCAAAGGAGGCACTAATCAATAAGTGCCAATATTTTGTTGATTCCGGTGCGGACATGATCGATATAGGCATGGCTGCCGGTGAAGATTTCTCAGATAAGATTCCCGAACTGATTGAAACATTAAGGCCGATTGTCGGCGACAGGCCATTAAGCATCGACACATTGAATCCTGATGAGATAAGGGTGGCTGCCGAAAACGGCATCGATTTTGTCTTGAGCCTTGATTTGGGAAACAACTCCGAAATTCAGGAAATATTAAAGGAAAAGGACATTCCCGCAGTGCTGTTGCCGACCAATTTTTCACAGGGGAAATCTCCGAAATCCCCATCCGAAAGGGTTGAGGCAATGCATCAGTTGATTAAGGACACTGAAGGCCTGCGCTATGTTGCCGATTTGATTTTGGACCCTGTAAACAGCGCAAGCATTGTGGAGTCAATCATTGCATGTCATGAGTTTCACAAAACCAATCCTGCTCCGATGTTTTTCGGTGTCGGTAACGTGACCGAACTTATGGATGCCGATTCTGGTGGAGTCAATGTGCTTTTGGCAGGAATAGGTATGGAATTGGGCGTTAGCATACTGTTCACTCCTGAAGAAAGCGGAAAGACAAGGGGAAGTGTATATGAGCTTTCAACCGCATCAAAAATGATGTTTCTTGCAAAGCACAGGAAATCAATTCCAAAGGATTTGGGAATTAACCTGGTCGCCTTTAAGGATAAGCATAAAAGGAATGATATCATCCTTAATGAACGCGAAGGAATTGAAGAGACAAGACAATCCGAGCCAATGAAATTTGTGCGGGATAAGGCAGGTAGCTTTAAAATAAACGTCGATTATGGAACGACTGTTGAGACAAGCAAAATAACTGCAACTCATTTTAAGAAAAACAAGCCGGATTTGGTCATTGTCGGCCATTCGGCAAAAGAAATATATGAAGAAATAATTACCAAAAATCTTGTAACAAGAATGGAGCATGCTGCCTATTTGGGTTCTGAACTTCAAAAGGCGGAAATAGCGATGATTACGGGAAAAGATTATGTTCAGGATTTTGAATTATTCAAAAATCCTGATGAATTTAAAAAATAGTTTTAGTCAAAGTCTGTTGGATCATATGTTCCTTCAGATTGTCCGGCTTGAGGACTTGAACTAGATTGGCTAGTGGCCTGTGAACTAGTATCTGCACTGGTATCTGAGCTTGTAGGGTCCTCGCTTGAACTGCTTGAGGAGTCAGCACTTTCCGTAGCAGGTTCGGAGCTGGAACTTGAACTGGAGCCGGAACTGGAACTTGACGGTCCTTGTGATGATGAACTGTCGACAGACATGTCTGCGTTGCTGGATGAAGTGTTTAAGTTAGAACTGGGTATTGTTTGATTTTGATGATGGGCATGTCCGCCTATAAACAGGAATGCTCCAATAGCTATCAGAATAATCACTATCAATGCAATGATTATTGCATTACCAGATTTCATATTTTACCTCCATTAAATCTAATCACTTTAATATAATATAATAAACTATAAATAAATTTATCGTTATAATTATTTTAGTAACAAAATTTTAGGAAGGTTAAAAGTTGCAGGTTGAAAATATTAATATTAAAGACATTGACAAGATGCTTTTGGAAGAAAGCTATGTTTCAAATACTGAAATATCAACAACCCTTTATCTGTCATTCTTGCTTGGAAA
>Ga0310695_10002875_pt1 | contig 35145 bp, 13 predicted proteins | sample RumenRJG_04DNA_FD_203882 | JGI IMG/M metagenome (GOLD analysis project Ga0310695, IMG submission 203882) | Bovine rumen microbial communities from Lethbridge, Alberta, Canada - RJG_04 (v2) (version 2) | ecosystem: Host-associated > Mammals > Digestive system > Stomach > Rumen | place: Canada... | reverse complement strand
TGATCACGGAGTGCGACACCAACACCGCGCAGACGGTGCTGTGGCACCAGGTGTCGATGGCCGGCGGCGGCTGCCTGATGATCGCGCCGGTCACGGAAATCGAGCCTGTCGTCGTGGCGCTTGAGCGCGATCCGGGCAAGTTGCCTGCCGCGCATCCGCTGCGCGGGATTCTCTCGATCGACATGCGCCGCCGTCTCCGCTTCCTGAAGCTCTACGCGGAAGATACACCATCTGCCGGCGGAAGGAAACGCCTCGCGGCGTCAGCGTCGCGCGAGCCGGAGGAAGACGGGGAAAAGGCCGCACAGAGGGAGGCGGTGCGCCAGGAATGGGCGGCGCAGCAGCAGTCGAAGTGGGGCGGACTCCTTTCCGGCGGCCGCACGGGCGGCGGAAAGCGTCTCGCTGCAAGCATGACGGAGGCCGTGCTGGACAAGGACATGAAGTACAAGGTCGTGGTGAAGGGGTTCCAGCTTGACGGACCGCTCACGCACTGGAGCCAGAGCGAGGGAATCTACAACCGGTTTACGCCGGGCAGTTCGGTGTGCGGGTGCGTGGCCACCGCGACGGCGGCGATGCTGCAGTTCTTCAGGGCGGGGATGAACAGGGAAATCCCGTCCGGCAAGTCGAACCCGGCTTGCACCTACAATGGGGCGCCGGTCGCCACGTCCACGAAGGGAGGCAAGTACGACTGGGCGAGCCTGCCGAAAAGTTGGGGCGGCGATGCGGACGGCCCGATCACCGACGAGGGCAAGGACCTGCTGGGCACGGTCGCATACGACGCCGGCGTGGCCGTGGGCATGCAGTGGACGACGGGTTCGTCGGGTGCCATGGAGCAGGACATCGCCACGGGACTTCGCGACTACTTCGGCTTCGTGGAGGTGCGGTGCGTGAACAATCCCCGGCAGGACCAGTACGAAAAGCTCATCTACACGCAATGCCGCGCGAATGCGCCCGTGGGGCTGGGCATCGAGGCGCACTCCGTCGTGGCGGTCGGCTATGGCGTAGACGAAGACGACGTGGAGCGCGTCCGCGTGTTCATGGGCTGGGGCGGAATGGGCGACGGCTGGTACGCCCTCCCGTACATCAACACCAAGAGCACCGAACACGGCGCAAGCTACCTTTCCACGATCGTGGACTGCGTCATCACGATGATCGGCTGCGACGACGACAAGGTCGTGCCCGTGTGCGGGCGGTTCCTTCCCTACATCAACCCGGACGTGACAATCGGCGGCACCACCTACACGCACGACGAGCACACGTTCACGAACGGCTTCTTCGGCGCGCGCGTTTCCGCAAGCGAAACGCAGGCGAACCGCCAGGTGGACATCGTCACGAGCGCGGGCAAGTCGGGCAGCGTGACGGTGGGCCCGATCGCGAGCAAGGACACGGCGTGCGTCAGTTCCGGCGACGCCATCTGCAAGTGGGTTCCCGACCCGATCTTCTTCCCGCTTCTCAATTCCGAGGTGGCCCTGAGCTTCGCGGATGCGCGGGAGAAGTCGCGCGCGTCGCTGACGAACGGCCTGCCAAAGCCCGTCTTCGCGTTCAGCGGGACCTGGGGCGAGCCGGCCACCGACGCCGCGTGGAACTACCTGTACTGGCTTGACACGGAGGCCGACGACGCGACCAAGGAGGCGTTTACCAACAAGTACGTCGTCCTGTGCGTCCCGTACAGCCTCGGGATGTCCTCGGAATCGGACGGCAACCCTTCGATCGGCGTGTTCGACGGGAGCGCCATCTCCACGGAGGCGAACAAGATCTGGTCGTTCTACAACGGGCGTCTCGCGTACTGGTCCATCGGCGGCGCGACGTACACGAACGACGTGGACGCCGCGGACTTCCCCTACACGAACTGGGTGGAAAGCGCGAGCGGCGAGGTGACGGCGGGCTATTCGTTCACGAACGAGATCGACGGCGTCACCGGCGAGGGCGTTGACTACGTCACGGGCGAGCTGATCACGAACGTCATGGAGTGCGTGATGGCGAAGGGGTACACGAACTTCCACCACAGGGCTTCCGGCATCTCGCTGGTCGTGACGAGCAACTGTCCGGGAGACATGGGCGAGATCACCCCGTATGGCTACGGCGGTCCATACAAGGACATCGTGGCGACGAACGTGTCCGAGATCGCCGTCACGAACAGCACGCTTGTCGCCACGAACAGCGCCGGGAACGTCGAGTTCAGGTGCACGGGCTGGACGATTTCCTCGACGAACACGCCGGAGGTCTCGACGGTCGAGCTCCCGCCCGACGCCACGGCGCCGGCGGTCGCGAAGATTTCGACCTTCAAGGACGGCGCCTACACGCTGACGTGGCTGTGGGAGACCAATGCGGTGAAGATCACCACGGTGCCCCTGAACGACAACGGAGACCCCTACGACATCGGCGTGATTGAACCCGGCACGGGATGGTACACGTTCGGTGATACGGTCACGTTCGTGGCAACCGGGCTGTCGCCGGCGCCATTCCCCTGGGAAAAGAACTACTTCCAGGGATGGGTGTCCGGAGATCTTGGGCAGCTCGCGGAAAGCGACGACTATTCGGAATCGGGCAACATGGTCACATTCACGGTGACGCGTCCGGTCACGCTGAAGGCCGCCTTCCGCACGGAAGGCGAGGCGGCCCTCGGCACGTTTGACTTGACCGTGAAGAACTTCGGGGTCGAGGAGGGCGACGACGTGCCGGCTACGCTCATCGGCGGGACGGAAGTGCCGTACGATACGGCCACAAACCTCTGCAGGATCGCCACGGACGTGGCGCTCTCGGACACCTCCTACATCGACGGAAACGGCGTTCGGCAGACCTGCCTTGGCTGGATGCTGCAAGACGAGGAAGGCTATCTGATCGGCATGCTGTACACTGACTTCGGCGGAATCGTCTACATGCCAGCCGATTTCTACGCGGGCTCGAAAAAAGGCGGCGTGCGCATCTACGGCAACGACTTGATCGATCCGGAGACGGGTGCGCCCCTCGAAGAGTATGAAGGCTATCGCGTCTACGGGAAGAGCGACACCAGCCCCCTCTCCTGGGTCGGCGTCAATCCAACCGCCTACGGCATCACGAACGGGGCGTCGGTCACGCTGACGTGGCTGTGGAAGCTGCCGGAAGAAGACGCCGAGAACGAGTTCGAGATCGAGTGGAACGACGACTTGGACAACCTTGCCGTCGGCTACACCACCAACCTTCTCGACGCGGCGTCGATGATGGCCAAGGGCTGGTCGCTGGACGACATCACCGTCACCGTCCCGGCTGGCTGGACCGCCGAAAAATCCCTGGATTCGGACGGCAACGTCGTCGCAACGCTCGCCCTTGACGAAGATGCGCTGCAGGCGGCGATGGACACGTGCGAGCTCACTGTCTATCCCAACGCCGACGGCACGTATACCGTCGAGGCGACGATCGCCGACGGCCTGCGCGGGTTCTACTACGTGCTGTACGGTTCGGACGACCTTGCCACCTGGGAGGCCGTTGCGAGCGGCACATACGAAAGCGGTACGCCGTGCGCCCAGGCGCAGGGCACGCCGGATGATCCCTACGACGGCGTCAACCTTTCGATTGTCGTCACGCCCGGCGACACGGCCGCCGGCGTCAAGCGTTTCTACAAGGTCGTTTCAGGAGCTACATCAGACCCGCTCACGGAGTAATCCTCTCTCTTTGAGGTGAACGATGATGTACCGGTCCTCCATAGTGGCTTTCATGGCGTTTGCGGCGGTTGCAGCGTTTGCTAGCAACGTCACGGTGTGGCTTTATGCAATCGGTGACACCAAGGGCGCGTCTTCATTGTCGCCTTCCTCAAAGACATTGACGGTTGATCAGGATCCGAGCGCAACTCTTGAGCAACTGTCTAGCGTCTCACGTACGGGTTATACACTTGACGCGACTCAGTGGAAAGCGTCTCGTTATAGTAGCCAGCATGACGCCGGCCTCGTGTTTGACAGTTCATGGTGCAGTCAAAACGCACAAATAGACGTGTCTAACAATAAGCCGAGACCAGAGTGGAAGATGTTGGTCGTGCCCGTGACGCCGAATCCCTACACGGTGGTGTTTAACGCGAACGGCGGGTCGGGCACGATGAACCCACAGTCGTTTACGTATGACGAGGCAAAGGCGTTGACGCTGAATTCCTTTACGAAGGTTGGGCATGCTTTTTCCGGCTGGAATTATGGCGGTCATACGTATGCCGACGGCGAAGTCGTTTCAAATCTCACGACAGTTGCGGGTCGGGAGGTCACGTTCACGGCCGTGTGGTCGGCCAACACCTATACGATCACGCTGGATGCGGGAGAGGCCGACACGCCCGGCACGGCATCTGTGCAGGCCACGTATGGGAGCGTCTTCCCGTCGCCGATCACGTTACCGACGAGAGGCGGCTATCGGTTCAAGGGCTATTACACCCAACAAGAGGGTGCGGGCGATCCGTGTTACTTGGCAAACGGCAATCCGTGTACGTCTTCACTGTCGTCCAACGCCACGATCTATGCGTGGTGGGAGCAGATTCCCGTGTACAATGTTACCTTCCGGCCTCTGGGCGGGACATTCTCCAATGGATGGACGGTGTTAACCAACTACACGGAGGGCGTTGGGCTGACGCTGCCGACGAAGAACGACATCACGCGCGACAACAAGGATTTCGGCGGCTGGTTCGAGGAGGACGATATTGGGTTCATGAATCGCATTTATAGCATAACTTCTTCGGATCGTGGAGACAAGAGCTACAGGGCGAGATGGCTGGACAAGTCCTACACGGTGGAGTTCAAGTCCAACGGCGGGTCTGGATCTGGCACTCAGGATTTTTCGATGGGAGAGAGTCAGGCGTTGAAGGACGTGGCCGATATGTATATCAGGAGGCCGGGCTATTCGTTCAAGGAGTGGAGTCGCAACGCTGATGGTTCGGGTGACTGTTATGCGAACGGCGAAATTATAGATGGCAATCTTACAGACGTCGCCGGCGATGTGGTGGTCCTGTACGCGCAGTGGGCGCCGAATCCGTACGAGGTCGCTTTCCATCCGAACGGCGCGGACGGAGGCGAGACGATGGGCAACCAGTCGTTCGTCTATGACGTTACACAGCACCTTGACGCGGTCGAGTTCACGTATACGGGCCGTGCGTTCGAGAGGTGGTCGAGCGACACGAACTACAACTACCAGACGAAGTACTACGCGGACGGCGCGGAGGTGGCGAACCTGACGACGGTCTCGAACGCCGTCGTGAACCTCTACGCGAACTGGACGGGCATCGTCTACACGGTGTCGTTCGACGCGAACGGCGGCACAGGCGCGATGGCGCCGGTCCCCTGCACCTACAACGTGCCGACGAACCTTCCCGCGTGCGCGTTCACGCGCGACGGCTGGGGCTTCAAGAATTGGACAAATGCCGTCGGCGAGGCTTTTGTTGACCGCGCGCGCGTGACGAACCTCACCGCAACGGCTGGCGCGGACGTGGCCCTGTTCGCGTGCTGGACGGGTGTGACGTACGCCGTCACGCTCGACGCGTCGCGTGATTCGCGCGGAATCGGCTTGATGACGAACGACATGGGCGAGGCGGTGAGTGTGTTCACGACTTCCGCTGTCGTGGGCGACGCCTGGAACCTTCCCGTTCCCACGAACGTGAACGAGAATCTGACCTTTGCCGGATGGCGGTACGGAGATGGCCAGACGGCCAGCGGCGAGGTGCCGCCGCCCTCTTCTGGCTCGGCGAACCTCGTGGCCGCGTGGGCGTGGGTGACGGATGATCTCGCCGCCGCCGTGGACGCGCCTGAATTGGGATTCCGTACCTTCGCGACGGTAGGTAGATTGGGCAAGCCGAGCGACACGCCGTATTCGGCCAACTGGTTCGCGGAGGCAAACCAGTTCTTCGACGATGGTGTGAGCACGAATGCCGTGCAAAGCGGTGCATTGCCGGTCAACACGGGCGATGGTTTGGTGTATGTGTCATGGCTTACAGCAAAGGTCGACGGGAAGGGTGTGTTGTCGTTCAGGTGGAAATGCGATGCTCTACCTGTGAAGAGCTCGCAGTATGCGGCTGGAGGCTGGGCTGGTGACAGCCTTAGGTTTGGCCTCTACGATGCAACGGAAGGCATTACGAATGAAATTGAACGGTTAACGAATCATGTTGACTGGTGCCAAGTTGTGTATACGAATGAATTCGAGACGGCGGTCTCTTTTGCCTGGGCTTTTGTCTATGCTGATGATGGTTATGACAACGGCGGCGGCACGGGCTGGGTGGACCGCGTCACGTGGACGCCGGAGGGCGCGGCCGCAGACGTGACGCCGACGCACGGCGTGCCGTACAGCTGGCTGTGCGAAAATCTCGGCGCATCTGCCACGGCCACGGACGAAGAGCTTGAAGCGCTTGCCGAGAGCGCTTCGCCGAATGGCAAGACGTGGCCGGACGGCACGCCGGTGAAGGTGTGGGAGGACTACTGGGCCGGCACGGATCCAAACGATCCGAACGAACTGTTCCATGCTCTCATCGCAGTGACTAACGGCACGCCCACGATCACTTGGCGGCCTGACATGCGGGAGGCCGATCCGCCGCGCGTCTACCATGTCCTGTGTGCGCCGGTGCCGTCGGCGCGTTCGGAGGAGTGGGTTGACTGGCCTGGTCCAGGCACCGTGGGTGCGGCCACGAATCGGTTTTTCAAGGTTGAACTCGACGTGGAGGGTTCGCGCTAAAAGTGACTGGGAAAGATTTCATCTTGTCCCGGTGACAAAAAATGTGCTAAAATGGAGTTGCTTCGGGAAGGCCAGGCCTTCAAGATGCGAAAAGACATGAAGAGAGTGAAAAAGAGATTGGTCGCCCCCATGGGGGCGGTTCTATGCGTATGCGCATTCCTGCTGGGGTGCGAGCGCGGGGCGTCTACGCCCGCGTCTCAGTCTGCGCCCACGTCGACCGTCTCGCGCGCAGGGGTGAAGTCGACGACGGCGTCGATCGAGGAGCGCGCGCACGACCCGGCGTACCAGAAGCGACTCGGGGAATTCGTAGAGGGCATGAAGCGCATCGTGCAACGGCGCGCGAAGATCGAGGCGCGGATGGCACCGTTGCGCGAGCTCGCGAAGAAGGCTGTTCCGCCTGGCGCAACCGAGGCGCAGGTGGAGGCCGAGCTTGAGGGCAATCCGAAGAAGTATCCAGGGTGGAACGAGCTCGTTGCCGCACGGAAGTCCCTCGCCGTCGAGGAGGAGAAACTCAAGGCGGCGGCGCAGGCGGCGGTTGCCCAGAGAATTTCAGGTAAAGAGACCGAGGGCCGCGCACCGGGCGCGGTTTCGGAGGCAAAATGATTTACAAAGAAGGAAGGCGGTTCGTTATGAACATGAAGAAAAAGATCGGCATTTGCGCAACGCTCCTTGCGGCGGTGCTGTGCGCCGTGCCCCAGTCGGCGCAGGCGGCGGGCAAGATCCGCAGGGTTGACGCCTACGACCCCGACGGTCTCCACACTTTCCCGAATGCGGGCAGTGCCCTGACTGTCGGCGACACGGTCTACGTCCGGTTCCGCCTGGCGAACGTGAATTGGGACGAGACCCATGTCGATCCCGGCTACGTGAATCCGTGGGAGTTCGTGTACACGGGATCGCTGACGGGCATTACGTCGGTCGACGACGCGCTGAAACTGTTGTCGAGCAAGCCGCGCCTCGGTCTCTGGGTGAGTGGACAGGTGCGCGAGGCGGAATGTGTCAACTGGCCGATGGGCGTTGCCTCCGACTGGCTGGCGGACGCGATGGGCGGCGAGAAGCACTACACGGACCTCATCTTCAAATACACGGTCCAGCCGGGCGACATCGCCCTGCCCATCCAGCTCGCGCGGGCGGACGGGAAGGGGCCCGCTTCAACCGCGATGGACGGAAATGGCGGCGAGCAGTATTATCTGAAGTGCGACGGCGAGGAGACTCTCTGGAAAATCGTGGACAGCCAGACTCATTCCGTCACGAGCGATTTCAGGTGGGGGGTTTCAAATCTCGCGGAAGATCCCGATTTTGTCGGCCAGCAGTTGATCGGGTGGATGAACTACTGTCAGCCGGAGGAAAACACCGACCTGGATCTGAACAACGCCGGCGTGTACGTGCAGGCCATAGACTTTGACCCGACGTACGCCGACGAAGGGGCGGGCATCTGGCGCAGCATTGCGCAGGGGTCGCTCACGGCGGATCCCGGCGTGCCGTCGCTCGCGATTGCGGGCGGGGCCGGAACGCCCATGTACCTTTACGTGTGGACGGCCAACACGGACATTGCCGAGGTCGTGCCGGGCGGCAAGGTGGAGGACGTCACGGAGTACGTGTTTGGCGATGGCGTGACGCGCAAGGTGGGCAAGCTCCATGTCCTGACGGGTGATACGAGCGTGCCGTTCTACGTGAGGGGCACGGGCGCGGTCGGCGCCACGACGGACCTGTTCCTGTCCGCCATGCCCACGAACATCTTCAATGCTTCGGGCGACGTCATCACCAACTTCATCACGCGCACCATCCAGGTCGGCGAGCCGCTGCCGCCCAGCATCTCCGTGACGGTGGACGGCGTCGCGTCGACGACGGTGACGGCCGATTCCGACTACAGGAAGGCCAAGGTGAACGTGAACGTGTCGCTCTCCGAGGCGTATTCCGCCGATTTCGACGTTCCGCTCAAGGTGACGCTGAAGAGCAACGTGCTGGAACTTGACCCGACGAACTACGTGGCGCTCTCCGAGTCGAGCGTGAACGACAATACCGCGTGGGATGCGGTCCTGCATGTCGGGAAGGGCAGGCAGACGGCGGAGCTCGCGCTTTGGATGTACGCGAACCGCGGCTCGACCGACACGGAGGTGGGGCTGCTCTTCGAGGTGGACACCAACGCCACGTCGTGGGTGTCGTCTCCCGCGCGCGACTTCTTCACCGGCAAGTTCACCGGTGCCACGGTGGTGATCAACCGCAGCACGCCGGAGGTCACGGAGGAGTTGACCGCCATCTCCGCAGAAGCGAACGCCGAGCAGGAAATCACCGTCAACGTGGCGGATGCCTACGGGGAGCTCCACGAACCCTGCAAGTACACCGTTTTCTGGAGCAACACCGGCAACGACTCGCCGTCGTACTACACGGCGTACCCGGATATTGCCGCCACGGCGTCGGGTGACCTCACCTTCAAGGTCAAGTACACCCAGAAGGGCGAGTACACGTCGAAGTTCTACGTCGTCAACCAGGACGGCAAGGCGTCCGCGAAGCACGACGCCTCCGTGACCGTCAAGGCCGCGAAGGTGATTGAGGCCATCCCCTACAACTCGTCCGGCAAGTTCGCCGAGAACTGGGAAGCGCAGCCGGTCGTCACGCTCAAATTTGGCGAAGCGGGCGAGGGCGGTTTCGTGATGCCGGACGGCTCGGACTGGGGGTACGTGTTCTTCGTGCCCCGGAGCGAGAACGCCTCCAACCTCGTCACCTGCGCGGAAATGGACGGCCTCGATGAACACGACTGGGCGCGCGGCTATCCTGTGTTTCGGGGCCAGGAGGAGGTCGGCCCGATCGCGATGGCGCTTCTTGACGGAAGCCTGACCGGCACGAAGATGGAATACGACATCATCGTGCGCGACGCGGAGAAAATCGACGAGGGCAAGGTGGTGACGAGCTGGAGCTCGCGCGGCTTCTCCTTCAACGTGACGAACGTGCCGCCGAACGTCACCAGCGTGCAGATGGGTACGGACACCCTGGAGGTGAACGGCGGCGACATGGGGAGAATCGCCCTTGGCGTGTCGAAGGCGTTCTCCGCCGATACGGACGAGCCCTCGGACATCGACTTCTACACGGACGATCCCGCGTACACCAATCAGCTGACGGCGTTCCAGACGCGCTGGAATTTCAAGCTCGGCACCAGCACGCTCTTCACGACCAACATCTTCGGGCCGCCTTCCCTGCCGTTCAACTACACGTTCAGGCAGGAGGGCACCTACACGATCGAGGTGATGATGCGCGACAAGGACTCGGTCGACCGCGTGCGCCGGAAAGACGTCTTCGGGCCGAAGTTCACGTTTACCGTGACGGTCGACGCCAAGCCGGCCATCGGCCTGACGCCCCATTTCGGATCGTCGGTGTTCACCGAAAACGACGGCGGCGCCGGCGAGAACAGCCTGAGCCGCATCGACGTGAACCTCACGTCGCTGCCGACCGAGATGATCGCCGTGCAGCTTGAAATCGTTCGTTCGGGCGTGGACGACGGCAACTATCACCTGCCCGAGCTCAGCACGACGACGCTGACGTTCGGCGGCGAAAGCGAAAACACCACCAATGCCTGGTTCACCCTGAGGAACCTGGACGGTTCAGACGGCACGACGGATCCCGGCTTCGTGATCCGCGCCACGGTCACGAACACGACCGTGAACAGCGACAACGTGCCGTGGAGGGACGTCTACCGTCCGGCGACGCTGCCCATCTCCATCATCAACCTCGCCCCCGAGCTCACCCGTCCTCCCTCAAACACGGTCGAGCGCGCCATCAACGAGCCGTTCACCATCAACTACACCTTCAAGGACTTCGGCTACTACGACATGTACGAGAGGGGGAAGCTGGCAAATGGAAAGGGCGCGACGCTGTACTGGACAATCACGGGCGAGGCGTCGACGAACGAGGTGAAAGTCCCGAACATGAACACATACCGTGGCACGTTCACCACGATGTTCACCAGTGCCGGAACGAAGACGGTGCAGCTGCAGGTCGTGGACAAGGACGGCGGCGAGTCGGAAGTGGCGACCTGGTACTACGTCGTGAAGGCGGCCAAGCAGCTACTGGTCACGCCGTGCGGCCCGGGGTCGAGCAGCGGCGGCAATTTCGCGGTCAAGTGGACGGGGCAGCGCAACATTGGCGAGGGCCGCGTGTGGGCGGACGGCGCCATCAAGCCGTTCGACGACTTCACGCACATCTACACGTATGCGCCGTCCGTTGCCTCCGCCATCGCCTACGCGCATGGCTACAGCGCGGGAGCCATCGACAACGGCTCGCTCACGCCGGGCACGGACTACGCCGTGACGCGGACCGGCCGGCATCCCGCAACTGGGAACTACTACACGGCCGATGCGAGCCGGGACAGCTTCTTCTATGCCTGGCTGCAGTCGACTGGCGAGGAGGGGTCGGGCCTCACGACGACCCTTTTGAAACTCGCCCCGACATACGGGCCCGACAGCAACGCCAAGCAGATCGCGCCGCTTCCAAAAGAGGAGAAGGACGCCACGTTCTATCCCGACACGGTCCTCGACGCGATCTTCTCGAAGGAGCACTTCCCCTCGGACAACCTTGGCGACCTCAACGGCGACCTGATTCCGGACATCTACGCCGTGATGCCGATCTGGAGCGGCGGCAACAGGTTGTTCGAGATCGCCGGCGGAAATGCCGAGGAGGGCGGCGACGTGTCGTTCAACGCCTACAACTACAATGAAGACGGTGACTATTTGCCCTCGAACTCCTTCGAGGGAGGACTTCCGTCGACGGCCGACGGCTGGACGACGCTCAGCGTACCGTTCACGGCGGGCTGGGAGATCCGCGGTTTCCACGAAGGACTGAACCACCGCAAGGCCCACGACGGCATGAACATCTTCGTCCGTGGCGAGTGGGTGTCCGATCCGTCCTTTTCCGAGGCCGAGACGAACGCCGTCGCCTACTGGAACGGAGTCCAGACGTGGGCCGACTTCAAGGCGAACGCCCCCACCGGCGAAGTCGAATACGCGGAGGCGTACGCTGCGTGGGCCAGCGACTTCTGGGCCGCGCTCATGAAGGACGACAGCTGGATTCCGGAGAACCGCTCCGACCCGACGCAGTGGGACACCGACGGCGACAGCTTCCCGGACGGCTACGAGTACTACTTCTGGTATCGGGCCGCCGTCGGCAGGATGGACGGCACGAACTGGGTGCAGATGACCGGCTCCAGGTTCGACCTGAACAACATTGCGAAGGGCGTCGAGATCGCCCCGAAGGAAATCATGGACGCCTTCGACCCCACCAAGAAGGCGAACGGGGACGTGGCGTCGCGCGACACGGACAACGACGGCCTCACCGACCTCGAGGAGTTTGCGATGGGCACCAATCCCGTCCACTGGGACTCCGACGGCGACGGCATGAGCGACCTGTGGGAGGTGATGCGCGGGATGAACCCGCTCCGGCCGCCGACGAACGCCGAGCAGAACCAGGACGGCGACTTCATGGCCGCCCACACGACGGAGGCGACCTACGCCATCGTGACGATGGCGAACGGCGTCGTCTACGCCCTCGACCAGAACGGGGCCAACATCAGGACGCCTCTCGACCGGACGTTCGTCGAATCGGCCCTGGCGGGCGGCACGAACCTGTTTCCGTCGGTCGTGTTCGGCGAGGAGGACGCGTCGCGCGTGCAGGCGATCGCGGTGTACCACTATGCCGACGACAATTCCACGTGCGTGCCCAAGTCGCGTGGCGACAGGGATACCGGCGCCAAGCCGCTTGACGCCGCCGAGGTGGACCTTTCCAAGGGGATGGTCGCGTCGATCGCGTTCGACCAGCCGCTGTTGCTCGTGCACAACCAGGTCTACAACCAGTTCGGGTTCGACCCCCGCACGGGCTGGTACATGAACAGCGACGGCCTGGTGGCCGGGCGCTGGAAGACGTCCCTCGCCACGGCAAGGTACCTGGGCGGATCGGGCACGGCCGTCAACACGCAGGCCTACAACTGCCGCGACGAATACCTGGCGCTGAAGTACCGCTACGAGACGGGCCTTCGCTCGGCGGCGAAGGACATCGGCGACATCAAGGCCAAGAAGACCACCCTGGCCGACGTCCTCAGGGGCGGTACCACGAATCCGAACGCGCCCTTCACGGCGGCGCCGTACACCGTTTCGTGGACCGGCACCGACGGCGGCGGATCGGCCATGACCATCCCCACGTACTCCAGCACGAACCACGGCGCCGACACCGACGAGGACGGCATTCCCGACGGCTGGGAGCTCTACGTGGGCGCAGACCCGAACGACGGCTCCGACGCCACGAATGGCGACGGCGACGGCGACGGGCTGAACCTCCTGCGCGAATACGCGGGCACGGACAGCTGCAATGCATACGAGTCCGCCGTCAACGGCGGCGGCACGGCCACCATCTTCCAGCACCATCCCGGCACGGGCAGTGGCTGGTACAACAAGTTCTTCCCGACCGACCCGTACGACCAGGACACCGACGGCGACGGCATCCCCGACGGTGAAGAAGGCGCCACCTGGCGCGGGTCCCATCCGATGTCGGGGCTGGCGGCGCAGGACGGCAGAGCCCACGAGTTCACCTTCATCTACGGCGACCCTGCGGACGACGGCTCCTGCTGCATACGCGGCGGCGGCCTCAACCCGTGTACGGTCGACACCGACTTCGACCTCCTGCCCGACCCGTGGGAGCGCCAGTTCGCCGGCGCCGTGTTCACGGCGGGCGTGCCCGGTCCGGGCAGCGCGAAGTACGGCACCACCATCCCGTTCTCCGCAGGCCAGATCGCGGCCATCAACCGCAACGACAACATCGTCGGCACGAACACTACGGCCGGCACCTACATCACGGCCGGCATGGACGGCACGTTCGGGCCGCGCTGGGGCTCGACCATCGTCGGCGACGCGGTGACGTCGTACAGGCAGACCGATCCGCGCACCGGCACCGTGCGAAACCTCGATTTCGACAACGACGGGCTCCAGAACTTCCAGGAGTACCTCGTGCAGACCCTCCGCCACCTCCGCTATGACGACACCGAGACGCCGCTCATGGGCAGCTACCTGCCGGGCGGCATCGCCGGCTCGCGCAAGTACGTGGGCTTCCTGCCGATGCAGGCCTGGGACGGCCCGACGTTCTACGCGACCGCCCGCGCGAAGGGCTTCACCGGCATCTCCGCCTGGCAGACCGAGGGCTTCCGCTACAATCAGCTGGGCTACTTCGCGCGTCCCCCGAAGGCGTGGGACTCCATGGCCCAGCGCACGCAGGACGGGCGGACGGACGGCGACCCGTCGCGATGCGCCAACTACGACGAACCGGGATACAGGATCCTGCTTCCCCCGAACGGACTTTCCCCGCAGGCGACCGTGGACAGCGAACTGCGCATGGCCGCCACCAGCTACGTCAGCACCGATCCGCGCATGTGGGACTCCGACGAGGACGGCATGGACGACTACTACGAGCTGTTCCACGGCCTCAACCCGCTTCTTGGCGGGCCGACCGGATACGACGTGATCTCCGGCGCATACGGCACCGTGCTTCCGAACGGCGCGGTGTTCTCCGCCGCCAACAACGCCTGGACGGACTGGGAGCCGCAGGAGGAGCTCGTCTACGACGCGATGAAGTTCCCGTGGGCGATGGGCGTTCCCGAGGCCGACGCCGACGGCGACGGCCTGCGCAACACGGACGAGGCGCTGCTCGTCAACATGCCCAACCCGAAGAACTACCACACCGACCCCACGCCGCTGTGGATGACCGACTCCTCCTCCAGGATCAGCTACACCGCGCAGTACTACAGCCGCGACCCGTACATGATCGAGGAGGGCAAGTCCCCCGACCTCTCGACCTATTTCTGGTTCTCCTACATCGACGGCAACGACCCGGGCAGCGTGACGGACTACCTCTATGCCTTCGAGGAGAACGAGGGCTACGACACCGACCACGACTGGATCCCCGACGAGCAGGAGCTTACCCATGCCGTGGTGGACGCCACGAACCCGCTGGACGCGAACGACCCCGACCGCCGCCAGGCGATGTACTTCCCCGGAACCAACTCCGTGGTGGCCTCCTACTCCGGCAACCTCCACCGCCGCATCGGCGAGAACTACGCGATGCTCCGCACGTTCACCGTCGAGACATGGGTCAGGCCTGAAGACCTGTCCCGCGCCCAGACGTTCCTGACGCGCGTGAGCGACTATCCGGCCAGCACCCTCTCGAACGCCGCGCACCAGGTGCGCGCCAACTTCCGCATCGCGATGGAGGCGGGCGGCCGCGTGTACGGACAGTACGACAGCGACGACGCCGTTCCAAGCGGCAGCCCCAGGGGATTCGGCACCACCACCGTGGAGGGCATCGAGCTGGAGACCAACAAGTGGTCGCACGTGGCGCTCTCCTTCGACGGCAGCGCGCTCGTCCTCTACGTGAACGGACGCGAGGTGAACCGCTCCTACTCGAACCTCATCCCCGCAAACGGCATCATCGTGACGCGGCAGGGCGTGAACCCGAAGGAGGTGAACTACGGCGTGGACGGCTACGAGAACTACCCGATCGCACTGCTCGTCGGCGCGGACGCGGCGGAACTCGGCGCCATCACGATCGGGCCCGAGTCCGCGTGGACGAACTACTGCGCCCACTACAAGGGCTGGGTGGACGAGGTGCGCGTGTGGGACGGCGCCCGCACGGCGGCGCAGATCTCGGCCGACTACGCGAAGCGCTATTCGCTTGCAGACGTCTCCGCCCTCCGCGACGAGGTCTACCGCCTGTGGAAGGGCGGCGCGACGCACAACCCGAACGACGGCAATCCGGACCTCCCCGCCGAGCTGCTGCTGCACTATTCGTTCCAGCAGCTTCCGAGCGAGGTCAACTCCAACTACGTCGCGACCGCGCCCAGCGGATTCAACGAGAAGGTTCGCGACAACCTGCGGTGGGACGGGCGCAACGTCGACATCCGCTGCGGCTGGTGGAATGCCGTGCCGATCGCCAGCACCGTCTACGGAAACCGGGCGATCGTTCCGTGGCTGCGCAATACGTGCGGCATGCTGCCCGCACTTGACGGCTCCGCCTACGACAGCCGCTACTGGAGCGAGCTTGTCGGCGGCGTCACGTTCCCCGGCGAGGTCAACGTCTCGACGTTCGAATTCCCGAATGCGGCGAACCCGTACCCGTACTGGATGTACATGTCCGAGACCTACTTCCGCGAAAAGCAGCTGGGCCTGCTGACGGACTCCGCCGGCGACGCGGCGCGCGACGCGCTGAGCCGCCTCAAGTTCGACAACCGCACCCTCTTCGTGGGCGGGTCCGATCTCCTGCCCCTCGGCGGCGCCTTTGCGAAGCGGTGTCCCGACTTCTGGGACGGCGGCGGCGCGACGGACGCATGGACCGCGACTTTGAACGACCGCGACAACGACGGGCTGCCGGACTGGTGGGAGTACAACGTTGCGCCCAACTATGTGGACGACGTCAGCGGGCTGACGACGACCACAAAGGTCAACTACGTGACGCCGACAGGCGAGGTCATCTCCATGTCGGCACGGGAGGCGTACCTCCGCGACCTCTATCGAGGCATGTTGCCCGTCGACGGAACGTATGACCCGCAGTACGCGAGCCTGGCGGACACGAACCACAACGGCCTTCCCGACTGGTGGGAGACCGTCTACGGCGTGAAGACGACGTGGGACGACAACGACGGCGATAGCCTCTCGAACTACGCCGAATACCTGATCGGCGAGTGTTTCGTGTCGTACGGCTTCCCGCGCGTGAGCCCCTCGACCTCGCGCTCGCTCCCCGGGCAGCTCGTTCCTGACTACTTCCTGCGTGTCGGCAAGCTCTACCTCGGCGAGATGTTCACCGACCACGACTTCATGGAGGACCTCTGGGAAGACCTGTTTGACGTGTCGAAAATCACGCGCGGCCTCTACGACCCGTGGCGCGATTCCGACGACGACGGCTGGAGCAACTACGCCGAATGCCGCGCCGGCACCAATCCGACCCTCGGCAATTCTCCGGGCCTTGACGGAGCCATTCTCCGCAACTATCCGGTGCCGACGATCCACATGACTGCGGTGATGGAGCCGGGTGGCGGCACGTTGAACGAGAGCCTTGTTGTGCAGGCCTACTCGGCTGCAAGCAAGATCACGGGGCGGCCGGATGCAACATGGACGGTGACCTTCGACACCGGCTCGTCCGCGGGGTCGTCTTCCGGTTCGTCGTCGGGATCCGGTTCGTCCTCCGGGTCGGGGTCGTCTTCCGGCACGGCCTCAAAGGCGAAGACGACCGTTCTCGGCATGAACCCGAAGCGCGAGTACTCCTTCACGCTGAGTCCGGGTTCGGTCGTGCGCGAAAGCGTGACAATCGACTTCCGCGACCCGGCTTACGTGACATACGAAGACGGAACGCCAACCTCCGGCACCTTGAGCACGTCCGAATGGATGACGTTCATCAAGGACCGTCCGATAGCGGGCGACGAGACAAAGGGCGTGCTCGTCGCGACAAAGTCGATGGACGGATCCGTGTTGGAGGTCGGCACGATCGACTACACCACAGGCCGCACGACGGTCGACTTCACGAAGCTGCCCAACGAGTGGCGTCTCGTGGACGACGTAGCTTTGACAGAAACTGACATGAGCAAGACTTACACCGAAGTCCATCTGGAGTCGAGCTACGTGCGTGCGTCTTGGGAATCACGCGTAATGATTGGAAACACGCGTACGACGCTTCATTTGGGCGAAAGCGATTCGGTTGGGTCGGCGACGGACCTCGGCCATGTCCGCGAAGGCCTGAACACGTTCGTGGTGTTTGTCGCCGGCACGGACGGCAAGTGGACGCCCGGCGCGCCGTACGGCGTGGCGCGGAATGTCGATGTGGGCTGGTCGGACGCGGAGTTCACGGTGGAACTGACCAAGACGACGCCGATCATGGCGCGCTTCGACCTCACGTCCGCGTTCGGCGGCAGCGGCGACAGCAGCTCCAGCGGCGGTTCCGATCCCACGGACCGCGGAACGGTCAACACGGCACGAGGGTATTTGCCGAACGAGATGTCGCAGCATCCCGGGACGAACATGCCGTCGAACGTGAGTTCGCTCACGCGTGTGAGGGTGGTGCGGAACTGGATCAACCGCTCGACGGCGGCAGCAGCCGTTCTGCTTGACCGGACCTTTGATCTCTCGGTGCATCCGAACCTGACCGAAGCCGACCTTCTGGCCGACGGCGTGTACGACCTCGACTGGGGCACGCTTCTCCCCGCGTATGGCGGCGGCGCGGCCACGCTCACGGATGCCACCTACCGCGTCGTGATTGGCGATGAGGACGTGGGCGCTGTTGAGAACTTCGGCAACAACCTCCCCGTCCTGTTCTCGAATCAGTTCGAGGCACGTCTGAGGCAGACGCCGACGGTGCCCGATCCGACGCTTCCCGTGATGGTGTACGCTGGCCGTCCGACGTTCCGCTGGTCGCATGCGAACACGATCGGGAAGGCCTATCCTGCGTTCCAGCTGAAGATCTACGCATCCGACGGGGCGACCGAGATCTACGATTCCGGCGTGCAGCCCGCGCCCGCGCGAGACTCGAACGGAATGTACGAATGGACGGCGCCGGTCTACGCTGGCATGGCCACGCCGAACGGCTATGTTTTCAATACCACGAACAACTACTTCTGGTCGGTCTCGATGCTTGACGCGAAGTACACGGTCTTCAACGACCGTGAGGAGCAGAAGACCCTGTTCCGCCTCGGCGCGAGCGGAAACCTGTACGACGGGAAGGAGTATGGATCGATCGCCGTGTGCGTGAAATACTTCGGACCGCTTGTCGAGACGGGGCCGCTGTCGGTGAAGCCGTCTGTGCGGAAGAATCTCATCCACGTCCAGGCGTTTGCCATGCAGGACTTCTCGGGACAGCCCGTGGCGGAGACCTACGTGACGAACGTCGCGACGATTGCGTCCGTGACCAACCTTGATGTGAACGCGGTCCTCTGCGGCCTTGCACCCGGCAGCTACTATGTGCGCGCCTACATCGACACGGATGCAAACGGGACGAAGGCCAACTGGGAGTCGTGGGGCTACGCATGCCTGATTGACGTCCCTGCGGCCAAGTCCGTCTGGGCGCCGAAGCCCGTCACCGTGTCCTACGACGACATGGCGCCGATCGTCACGGTGTACATCGAGGATGCCGACACCGACAACGACGGTTTCCCTGATGCGTGGGAGTGGAACAAGAACGGCAACCTGACAGCGCAGGGCCCGATCACCGGTAACACGTTCTTCGCAGGCGTCAATCCGGATCTGCTGGCGGCGCTCGACGCATACGAACTGGTGTCGAGGGGACAGGGAGGTTCTGGCGGGTCGAACTACCCGCGGATCCTCCGGCTGATGTCCGCCTCGCCGATCGTGGCTGCCGAACTGCTGTCTGGCGGGCAGACCGACGTCCCGCAGGAGACGACGTCTGTGCGGATCAAGTCCTTCTCGCTCGAAGGCGGCATTGAACTGGAGATCTCGAACGAGACGGCGGCGGGCGCCTCCAACGTGATCACGTTCAACGGCTCTGCCGACGTGCAGCTGTCGCTCGCTTGCGCCACGAAGCCGGACTTCTCCGACGCGGTGGAGCTTCCGGTCAAGACGATCACGATCCGCGCGAACGGCACGGTGGTCGAGCCTGTCACGGCCGATGAACTCGCCACGGCGCGCGCCAAGGCGCCCGAGGCCCGCTTCTTCAAGGCAATCATCAAGAAACAGTAATACGGGAGCGGCCGCGCTTGTCGCGGCCAACAGAAAATGGCAAAGAAAATCAACAAGGTACTCGTCGTCAACTGCGGCTCGTCGTCGCTCAAGTTCCAGCTCTTCGACATGACCGGCGAGAAGATGCTCTGCAAGGGCCTCGTCGAGCGCATCGGCATCGCGGGCTCGCGTCTCGTCTACACGAAAACGGGCTGCGAGAAGGTCGTCCGCGAGGTTCCGATGAAAAACCACGTCGAGGCCATCGCGCAGGTGATGGCGGTCCTCTGCGACCCCTCATGCGGGGTCGTGAAGAGCCTCGCCGAGATCGACGCGATCGGCCACCGCGTGGTGCATGGCGGTGACAAGTTCTCCGCCCCGGCGAAGATCACCGCCGCCGCGAAGAAGCTCATCCAGAAGTGCGTGCCGCTCGCGCCGCTCCACAACCCCGCGAACCTGCAGGGCATCGAGGCGTGCGAGAAGGCGGCGAAGGGCGTCCCCAACGTGGGCGTGTTCGACACGGCCTTCCACCAGACGATGCCCGGCTGCGCCTACCAGTACGCGCTGCCGCGCAAGGTCGCACGCAAGTTCGGCATCCGCAAGTACGGTTTCCACGGCACCTCGCACAAGTTCATCACGCAGGCCGCGGCCGCGTGGCTGAAGAAGCCCCTCAAGAAGGTGAACCTCGTCACGTGCCACCTCGGCAACGGGTCGTCGCTCGCCGCCGTGAAGAACGGCGAATGCATCGACACGACGATGGGGCTCACGCCGCTCGACGGTCTCATCATGGGCACACGCTCCGGCACGATCGACCCCGGCGTGATCTTCTTCCTCGGCAAGCAGGGCTACACCTTCGACCAGCTTGACAAGATGCTGAACAAGGAGAGCGGCTTCCAGGGCCTCGCCGGCGCGCAGGGCGGCGACTCCCGCGACGTGGTGGCGAAGGCCGAGAAGGGCGACATCGACGCCGTCGAGGCGCTTGAGGCGTTCGGCCACCGCACCGCGATGTACATCGGCGGCTACAACACGCTCGTGGGCGGTGCTGACGCCATCGTGATGGCGGGCGGCATCGGCGAGAACGCGGCGGAGCTGCGCGAGCAGATCGTGAAGCGCCTCGGCGCGCTCGGTGTGAAGCTCGACAAGAAGGCCAACCTCAAGGTGCGCTTCGGCGAGTCGGGGGTGATTTCCACGAAGGACTCCAAGATACCCGTGATCGTGATCCCCACGAACGAGGAGCTGATGATCGCCCGCGAAACCGTGGCGGTGTTGAAAGGTTAAAGGAAAAATGAAAGCGATTGAGAAGATCATTGAAAGGGCCTCGGCGCTCAACGGCACGGTCGTTCTGCCCGAAGGCATGGATGCGCGCGTAATCGTCGCGGCGTGCAGCTGCGTGGACCGCAAGATCTGCACGCCTGTCGTGCTCGGCACGCCGGAGGAGATCGCGGAGGCCGAGGCGAAGGCGGGACTGAGCCTGGTCGAGCGCGGCATCAAGACCATCGACTACACGCTCGGCGACGCCGAGCTCGAGCAGGCGTACCTCGAGGCGTGGAACGCGAAGGAGTCGCGCAAGCCGCCGGAGAAGCAGAAGATCATCGACCTCGCCACGGCGCAGAAGACGCTCCGCACGAGGCGCATCTACTTCGGCGGCATGATGGTGAAACTCGGGCGCGTAGACGGCCTCGTGGCCGGTTCCATCGCCTCCACGGGCGACATGCTCCGCGCGGCTTTCCACACGCTCGGCACGCAGAAGGGCGTGAAGACCGCGTCCAGCTGCTTCATCATGGACCTCAAGGCCCCCACGCCGTCCGGTGACAGCGTGCTCGCGTTCGGCGACTGCGCGGTGATTCCCAACCCCACGGCGGAGCAGCTCGTTGACATCGGCCTCTCCACGGCGCAGACGTACCGCGACCTCACCGGCAACGAGCCGCGCGTCGCGTTCCTCAGCTTCTCCACGAAGGGCAGCGCGGCAGGCGAGCTCGTCGAGAAGGTGCAGAAGGCGGTCGAGCTTGCGAAGCCGGTGTTCGCCGAGAAGGGCATTGCGATGGACGGCGAGCTTCAGTTCGACGCGGCCATCGTGCCGTCCGTCGGGCAGCTCAAGAACCCCAGCGGCGCGATCCAGGGCAACGCGAACGTGTTCATCTTCCCCGATCTCCAGGCCGGCAACATCGGATACAAGATCGCGCAACGCCTCGGCGGCGCGGTGGCGATCGGACCGAACCTGCAAGGGCTCGCGAAGGCCATGAACGACCTCTCGCGCGGTTGCAGCGCCGAGGATATCGTGGGCACCATCTGCGTGACCTTGCTCCAGGCGGAATCGAAGAAAGGAGCTAAGTAGCCCGGAGAATCCGGAATATCCGGAGATTCCGGAAAATCCGGGAAATCCGGGAAACTGCCATGACCGCAAACGACCAGATAACCCGCGCGAAGGAGGTCTTCGACATTGAGATCGAAGGCCTTCGGCGCGTGCGCGATTCGCTGGGCGAATCCTTCACGCGCACGATCGCGCTGATACAGGACGCGCTGGCGGACGGCGGCAAGGTGGTTGTGTCGGGCGTGGGCAAGAACCTGCACGTCGCGGAGAAGATGAGTGCCATCTTCGCGTCGACGGGCGTCAACTCCATCGTCCTCAATCCCGTGCAGGCGATGCACGGCGACTTGGGGATGACGGCGTCGGGCGACGTGCTGCTCGCGCTCTCGTTCAGCGGCGAGAGCGAGGAAGTGGTGCGCCTCATCCCGGCGGTGCGCCGGCACGGCCTCACGGTGGTCGCGCTCGTGGGCAATCCCGCCTCCACGCTTGCGAAGCTCGCGGATGTCGTGCTGGAGATCCCCTGCGGCAAGGAGGCGTGTCCGTTCGGCATGGCGCCCACGAACTCGACGACGGCGACGATGGCGATGGGCGACGCGCTCGCGATGGTGATGATCGACGTGCAGGCGTTCGACCGCGAGCGCTACGCGCTCAACCATCCCGCCGGCGCGATCGGGCGCGCGCTCGTGCTGAAGGTCTCCGACATCATGCGCACGGGCGACCGCTGCGCGAGGGTCGCGCCGGAGACGACGGTGCTCGACACGCTTCTCGCCATGACGAAGGCGCAGGGCGGCTCGGCGGTGGTGGTGAATCCCGACGGCACGCTGGCAGGCATCTTCACCGACGGCGATTTCCGCAGGCGCATCGCCGCTACGGCCGCGACAAGCGCGGCCGCTCCCGTGGGTGAGGTGGCCGCGACAAGCGCGGCCGCTCCCGTGGGTGAGGTGGCCGCGACAAGCGCGGATGGCCAAACTGCGTTTGGCCTTTCCACGCCGGTCTCTGCCGTAATGACGGCGAATCCCCTCTTCATCCGCGACGATGCCTACGCCGCCGACCTCTTGAAGGTCTTCGAGCGGCGGCGCATCGACGACCTTCCCGTTTGCGACGCGGCCGGGCGGGTGCTCGGCCTGGTCGACATTCAGGATTTGCCTAAGATGAAGGTTTTATGATACAATTATCCCCGTCCATCAAAGGAGAAAGAAAATGACGATCAAGAAAGCCCTCTGTTTTTCGCTCGCGCTTGCATGCGCGGCGACCGTTTCCGCGCAGTCGTACCGGACGCGCAGCAGCAACCGCACCACTGGGCGCGGCGCCCGTTCCGAGGCGGAGGTCGCGCAGGAGCAGATGGATGCGAAGGTCAAGATCAGCCAGATGCCGAGCATCGGACCCCAGTCGCTGATCATGGCTCCGGGCCTCAATGCGCAGGGCGGGTTGCAGCCGATCACGAAGAAGCGCCGCCAGTGGGGCGTGTTCGACATGACGTACCGCACGCAGCAGCGGTGGACGGAGGACCTCACGGTCAACTGGTACGTCCTCTGCGACACCGCGAAGGCGAAGGAGAAGGACCGGTCGAAAGCCGCGAAGCGCCTGCCGCCCTATGTTTACTACACCCTCGTGACCCGCTACGTGAACATTCCCGAGGGCGACCACCGCTCCTGCGCGTGCCTGCCCCCGTCGTTCATCGAGCGCTATGGCGAGCCTGTTGTCATTTCCTGCGAGATCGTCACGTCTGCCGGCAAGCTGCTGGACGGCGAGACGGTTGTCAACAGCTTCCCGTACGTGAAGCCGGGCAAGATCACGGAGGAGACGAAGACCGTGATGGAATGGTGGAACAACGACAAGATCATCAACGCCAAGGACAAGCGCACCGACGAGCCCATGATCGAAGTCCGCCAGGGTCTCGTGGACCGCTCCAAGACGCCGTTCTGGCTCGTGAACAACGCCGACTACGAGTCCATCCAGTAGGCAGGTTAGGTTTCTGAAATGTCCCGCATTCTCACACTCAACATCGGCGCGTCGAAGGCCACGCTGGCCGAATACACGCTGAGCGGCAAGCGGAACCTCACGCTTACCGCGTATGGCAGCGCCAGCCTGCAGACGGTGGACGTGAACGACGCGATGTCGGTCGCCGCCTCCCTGCCGCCGGTCCTCTCGCAGATCATGCACGAGACGGGCATCCGCCCGGCTCCGCTGGTCGTGTCGCTCGGCGGGCAGATGGTCTTCCCGCGTTTCGCGAAGATCGCGCCGGTCGGCGACGCCGCGAAGCTCGAGCAGCTCGTCCAGTACGAAGTCGAGCAGAACGTGCCGTTCCCGATCGACGAGATCGTCTGCGACCACCAGTTCCTCGGCACGACGCCGGAGGGCGATCGCGCCGCGATGATCGTGGCGGCGAAGCTGGACGGCGTCACCGCCGTGACCGACGCCGTCATCGCGGCCGGCCTGAAGCCGGCCGTCGTGGACGTCTCGCAGATGGCGGTGCTGAACGCGCTGCGCTACGCGAATCCGGGTCTTGCGGGCAGCAACGTCGTTCTCGACATCGGCGCGAAGACGACGAACCTGATCCTTGTCGAGGACGAGAAAATCTACACGCGGTCCATCCCGTACGCCGGCAACACGATCACGAAGGAAATCGCCCAGGCGTTCGGCTGCTCGTTCGAGGAGGCCGAGCAGCTGAAGATCGAGCGCGGCTACGTGGCGCTTGGCGGCGTCACGGAAGACGCCGACGAGATCACCGACCGGGTGTCGAAGATCGTCCGCACGGTGCTTACGCGCCTTCATGCGGAGATTTCCCGTTCTATCAACTTCTACCGCTCGCAGCAGGGCGGCGCGGCGCCGTCGCGGATCTTCCTCACCGGCGGTTCCGTGCGGCTCCCGCAGCTCGACCAGTTCTTCATGGAGTCGCTCCAGGTCGAGGTCGAATACCTCAACCCGTTCACGGCTGTGCGCGTGGGCGGCAGGGTGGACGCCGCGGCGCTGGAGAGCGATGCGTTCACGCTCGTCGAGTCCGTTGGCCTCGCCCTGCGCCAGACGGACGCCCCGGGCCTGATCCGCATCAACCTGATGCCGCCGGAGCTCGTGGCCCAGGCGCGGAACGCCCGTCGCATTCCGTACTTCGTCGTGGGCGCGGTCGGCCTTCTGGCGGCGCTCGGCCTCGGCATCGTGCTGCAGAACCGCGAGCGCGACGCGGCAAAGGCCCAGCTCGCGTGCGTGCAGGAACAGAACAGCGCCATCAACCAGAAGGAGCAGCGGCTGAAGGCCGCGCAGGCCAAGGCGAAGGCGGAGCTGGCCGGCTGCGACGACCTCCAGAAGCTCATGCGCGGGCGCACGGCCGTCCTGGAGCGCGTGCGCGCGGTGCGCGAGAGCCTTCTGCCCGGCATGTGGATTGCGAAGTGGGAGCACGTGGCTCCGCAGGCGGGAGAGGACGGCGGGGAGTCGCTGGACGGCGTCAAGATCGTGGTCTGCGGGTGGAAGGACCTGATGGGCGCCGAGCTTGCGAAGTGGAAGGCGGGGCTTTCGGATTCGGACGAGGACAGGGCCAAGAAGGGTTCGAACTACGATGTCTCGATGTTCGTCAAGGACAAGATCAAGTCGCACGGCATCGTCGCCCCTGTCGAGGACGACGCCGATGCCGACCCCGTGACGGTCGATCTCCAGACGGGTCCGACCCTTGAGGAGATCACGTTGACGTTCAAGTTGGCCCCGGCCGCATCGGTCGATCCGAATCCACCTGCCCGGAAAAAACAGAATAGGAGGGGCAGAAAGTGAGCATGACGAAACAGCAGAAACTCGGTGCCTGCTTCGGCGGCGCGGTCGGCGTGGTCGCGCTTGCGCTCGGATGGTTTCTCTACAGCGCCTACGCCGAGCGTCAGGCGGCCGTGGAAGGCGACCCCGAGGAAGGCCTGGAGGGACTTGTCGGCGCGAAGGAGAAGAACGCCGGCTACTACGCGACGAGCAACCCGTTCCCGTCGGCCGAGGCGATTGCCCTTGTCAAGTCGAACGAGGCGGCATACGCGGCGTGGAAGGCCGACGCACTCGACCTGGCGTCGCGGGGGGACTGCCCGCCGGTGCCGCCGAGGCTGGGCGGAACGGTGTTCAAGAACCGCCTTTTCGAGCAGGTCTCGCGCATGAAGAAACTTCCCGGCGGCGCGATGGGACGCATTTGCGCGCCCACGTTCCTGTTCGGCTTCGACCAGTATCTCGGCGAGTCGGGCGGAACGCCGGAGAAGGCGGATCTCCCGAGGCTCTACGTGCAGCTGGCCACGATTACGAATGTGGTGGACATCCTCGCGAAGAGTGGCGTGCTGGAGGTTCGCGCCTTCGATCGGCTCGCAACGAAGGACGAGGCCGACGAGGGCGGCGCGCGGAACGCCCGACAGCGCAACAAGCCCAAGGGGAAGACTGCGAAGGACGAGGCCGAGGACGGGGCGCCGAAGCGCTACGACTACCGCCTGGAATACACCGCGCGCGCCTCGGCGTTCGTGAAGGTGCTGAACGGACTGGCGAAGAGTCCGCGCTTCTATGTGGTGAGCGACTTCGGCTTCGAGCGCGAGGGCGACTCGCTCAAGGCGCGCCTTGACCGGTCGTCCTCGGCGCAGGGCGGCTCGAGCGGCAGGGGACGCCGTGGACGCGAGCGCGAGAAGAAGGAGCAGGAGGTCGAAACCGGATTCGTGACGAATCCTGAGACCGATCCGCCGCTCCTCGTGCACATGAAGCTCTCCGTCTACGACTTCGGGAGGGGAGGGGTTTCGGTAGCTTCCAACTCGGCTGCTCCCGAGTCGACAGATTCCACGTCGACTGCTCCCAAGAAGGAGGGCAAATAATGGCTGTCTCCAAAAAGAATTTCTTCAAGGACCACTATGACTGGCTTGTCGCGCTGGCCGGTCTCGTCCTGCTGGTGGGCGTCGTTTTTCTCTTCATCACGTCCGACAACCTGACTGAGGATGCCGCCCGTAGCGCCTGCGAGATCGAGCTGAAGCAGCGCACGCCCGCGCACAAGAACGTTCCGTCGGCTGACTTCACGGTCCTCGACAAAGTGCGGAACGCCATGGCGAAGCCTTCGTTGCTCCAGGTCCCGAGCGACAAGGAGGGGAACTTCCTCGCGAGCGAGTGCCGCGTGTACTGCAAGAATCCCGATGTCGCGGCGTGCCACAAGCCGATTCCGTTCAAGAGCAAGGAGTGTCCGTATTGCGGGTTCGTGCAGCCGTCGGAGGATTCGGCGGAAGCCGTCCGCGGCGGTATCGACGCCGACAACGACGGAATGCCGGACGCCTGGGAGCTGAAGTTCGGCCTCAACCCGAACGATCCGGCGGACGCAAAGGCGGATCCGGACGGCGACACGTTCACGAACCTCGAGGAATTCCAGGCGAAGACCGACCCGAAGGATCCCGAGTCCCATCCCGACTTCCTCGACTTCCTCACGCTCGCCAGCGAGTTGCGCACGGACAAGCTGCCGTTCTGGTTCAAGATGGCCAACCCCATCCGCAACGGCTACCGCCTGACGTTTGCGGTGACCGCCAAGGAGTATCATGGAACGACGAGCGCCGTCGAGGGCGAGGAAATCGAATTCCAGCTCGTCAAGGCCAAGTACGTGAAGGGGCGCAGGCAGGACGACAAGGTCAAGAGCGGCTGGCGCGTGCTGAAGTACAACAAGAAGGAAAAGCGCGTCGTCAAGCCCGGCACGGAGCAGAAGGTGACAGTGGACGTTTCCACCGTCGACCTCGAGCGCGTGAGCGACAAGCGCGTTCTGTCGGCGCAGGTCGGTGCCAAGGCCGTTGCAGTCGAGGAGCAGATCGACCTTCAGTGGAGCCGCGCTGGCGGCAAGAAATTCACGGTCACGACAGGGAGTGAAATCACGCTTGCAAACCGCAAGTACAAGGTGAAGGCCCTTGCCAAGGAGGGCAATGCCTCAAAAGTCACCATTGTCGACCTTGAAAAGAAAACAGAAAAAATCATTCAGTGAGACTTGATTCTGAAGTGAGAATAGGTTATTATACTGTCCGTTCTTTAAGGAGCAACTAGATGAGAACTAAGAAAATCATTGCAGTCGCCTGTGCGGTTTGTGCTTCCCTCGCCCTGGGAACGGGCGTGTTTGCACAGGACGATCTTGACAATTTGCTGAACGACCTTGAGGGGGATGTGAAGAAAAAACCGGCGGAAGCGAAGCCCGCCGCGCCCGCACCCGCGCCCGAGGCGAAGCCCGCGGAGACGAAGCCCGCCGCGCCTGCGCCTGCACCCGAGGCGAAGCCCGCAGAGGCGAAGCCCGCCGCGCCGGAACCCGCGCCCGAGGCGAAGCCCGCGGAGACGAAGCCTGCCGCGCCTGCGCCTGCGCCCGAGGCGAAGCCTGCGGAAGAGAAGCCTGCGGAGCCCGCGCCGGCTCCCGCCGTCGAGGAGAAGCCTGCGGAGGAGAAGCCCGCGGAGCCCGCGCCGGAACCCGCGCCCGAGGAGAAGCCTGCTGAGGAGAAGCCCGCCGCACCGGCTCCTGCGGATGAAGTGGATAATCTCTTGGCACCAGCAGTGCCGACACCTGCGGAGGCGAAGCCCGCCGAGCCTGCGCCCGCGCCCGAGGCGAAGCCTGCGGAGGAGAAGCCCGCCGAGCCTGCGCCCGCGCCCGAGGTGAAGCCCGTGGAGAAGGAGACCGTTGCCGTGCAGCCCGCGACTCCCGCCAAGCCGGCGACGGAAGAGGAGAAGTTGCTGAGCGACATCGAGGCAACCGAAGAACTGCGCCGCGATTCGTTGAAGGAGCATGCGCTTGGCGAGTTGAAGGAGGCTCGGGCGGCGTTGGAGCGTCGTGATTGGGATCTTGCCTACACGAAGTTCAGTTTGGCGAATACCGGATTGAAGGTGGATGCACAGACGGCTCCGTTCTGCAAGGAGTGCGAGGAGGGCATGGCCGTTGCGAAGTACGAGGCCGCGAAGCAGGCGCTCAAGGAGTCGAACCGGGAACTCGCCGCAAAGTATGCGGAAGAGGCCATGAAACTGCGCCATCCGAATGCGGGTGCGCTGCTGGACGGACTGAAGGCCGAGCAGAAGCAGGAAACCGAGACGGACATCGCCGAGATCAAGCACCGTCGCAACGACCCTGACTACAAGAAGGACCGCGACCTCATCCGCAACCGCCTGCGTTTGTCGTCCCAGTACCTTGCGGTGGCGGATCTCGGCAGCGCGCTCGAACAGTGCGAGCTCGTTCTGCGGTCAGATCCGTACAACCAGCAGGCCATTGCACTGCGTGCCCGTATCCAGCGCAAGCGCCAGATGATTCTCGACAAGGAGCGCGAGGCCACACGAAACGGGATGATTGCGGATGTCGGCGCTGCGTGGCGTCCCGTGTACGCGGTTGACTCAGGGGAGTTCAAGGGAGTCGACGGCGGCACGATGAAGACGCCCATCGGCGGCGACCCGGAGCGGTCGATCGAGCAGTCGATCGAAAAGCGCATGAAGGAGATGATGTTGCCGTCGATTTCCTTCCGTCCGCCGGCTACAATCATCGACGCGGTCGACTTCTTCCGCCAGGCGTCAAAGGACTTCGACCGGCCGGACATTCCGGTTGACCAGCGCGGCTTCAACTTCATCCTGACGCTTGACAAGGCGCTGACGGGTGGCGAGGCCGCCGGGGCGGACAACAACGCCGAGAACGCATTTGGCGCGGCGGCCGCGGAAGAGAGCCAGGCGGGTGGTGGCGCAGTGCCGCAGATTCCGAACATCTCGGCGTCGAATCTCTCTCTCTGGGAGGCGATGCAGCATGTGTGCAAGATCTCCGGCTTCAAGTTCAAGGTGCAGGGCTCCGTGGTCATGGTCATGCCGAAAAACATGACCACGGACGAGCTCGTCACCCGGTCCTACAACGTGGTCGAGTCGTTTGTGGACCGCATGAACGACGCATCCAGCGGTCTCGCCAACCAGACAGCCGGTCAACTTGGCGGCGGCGGCGGCGGCGACAACAACGGCGGCGGCGATGGCAATGACGAGGAAACCTGGAAAAAGTACTTCGAGGAGATGGGCGTGTCGTGGCCGCAGAACTCCCGCATCAAGTACATCAAGGCCATCGGCAAGCTCCGCGTGACCAATACGGCCGACCAGCTCGCCATCCTCGAGCAGGCGCTGAACGAACTCAACGTCACGCCGTTCCTCATCGAGATCGAGACGCGGTTCGTGGAAGTCGCGCAGGAGGACTTGAACTCCCTCGGCTTCGAGTGGCTGCTCAACAGCGACTACTCCTTCAACGTGGGCGGCAAGCTCAAGAAGGCGCTCAACCTCAAGGACGGCGCCTGGAACTTCAACGGAGACGGATTCACACAGACGGCCGGCGAAAAGACGATTACGACGACGGAGGGTTTGACGGCCCAGTACAATGTGGATGGTGCAGGCAACTACACGCGCATTGGCGATGCGAGGACGGGTCCCGACATTTCGTCGACAATGACGGAAACCTATACCTGGGCGCCTGGTACCACGTCAGGGTGGAGCAACCGCGATGCCGACGGCTACCGCTTCACTCGCTCGAACTACAACCGCACCGGCAAGAACGTGGGCATCAACGCAGTCGACGGCAACAGCTACTCCACGGGAATGCGCTATCTGTCGTCGGACGGCAACCACATCTCCGGTCAGGGCGCGTCGCAAAACGACAAGTTCATGAAGGTCAATGCGTTCCTCGGCAACGCCGACCTCTCGATGATCCTCCACATGCTCTCGCAGCGCAGCGACACCGATCTCCTCTCCGCGCCGAAGGTGGTCACGAAGAGCGGCCAGGAGGCGACGATCAAGGTCGTGACGATCTACCGCTATCCGACGGACTACGACGTGACAATCCAGTCCACTTCGTCCGGCGGCAGCAGCGGCTACTACGGAAGTTCGAGCGGCTCCGGCAAGATCCTCCCGATGGTCGAGCCGCAGAACTTCGAGACGCAGGAGGTGGGCGTGATTCTCACCTGCACGCCGGATGTGTCGGCGGAAGGCCAGATGATCAACCTCCAGCTCACGCCGAAGGTGATCGGCGAGCCGACGTGGCGCGACTTCGGCATGAAGGTGCCGATGGCGTCCGTGTTGCCGGAGGCCGCTTACGGCAGCACGCAGATCATCAACGGCATCGCGACGTTTGTCCCGAATGACAGCTCCAGCAGCAACGACATGGAATGGTTCACGGTGCCGATGGAGCAGCCGTTCTTCACGGAGCGCTCGATTGACACGCACGTCTCGATCTACAACGGCGCGACGATTGTGATGGGCGGCCTCATCACGGAAGAGCGCAAGTCGATGGAGGACAAGATTCCGTTCCTCGGCGACATCCCGTTCGTCGGGCGCTTCTTCCGCAGCCGTAGCGAGTGGTCGCACAAGCGCAACCTGCTCATCTTCGTCACGGCGCGCCTCGTGGATCCGCGTGGTCGCCAGATGACCCTGGGCACGGGGGACGACACGAACTCGCCCGAGCAGCAGCCCGAGGCCGGCGTCACGCCCGCGCCCGCGAAATAACGCACTATGAAGATTGCCCTGACAGGCGGCATCGCCTGCGGCAAGAGCCTGTTTGCCAAGTTCCTCCGGGAGCTTGGCATTCAGGTTCTTGATGCCGACGATGTGGTTCACGAACTGGAAGCGCCCGGCGGCGCCGCTGTGGCACCAATCGTCGCTCGTTTCGGGCACGACGTCCTCGCCCCCGACGGCGGCATCGATCGCACGGCGCTTGCGGAGTGCGTCTTTTCCGATCCCGCATCCCGTGCAGACCTGGAGGCCATCCTCTTTCCCCTCGTTCGCGCACGCTTTGCACGGGAGAGCCGCGCTTGTCGCGGCCAAATCACCATTCACATAATTCCCCTACTTTTTGAATCGCATTGGGAAGCGGATTATGATATACTTCTCTGCATCGCCTCCCCAGTCGATCAGCAGATTGACCGGATGATGACGTCGCGCGGTTACTCGCGTGCGCATGCGGAGGCTCGTCTCGCGGCGCAATGGCCTGTGTCGGAAAAGGCGGCACGTTGCCATTACACCGTGATGAACGATTCAACACCCGAACATCTGAGGGACGAAGCCCTACAGCTCGTTTCCTGGTTGAAGGAACAAGTAGAACATGAGCGCAGAAGAGAAAAATGATTCAACCGCAGCGGAAGCCGCAGCGGCCTCCGCCGAGACGACTGCAAAGAAAGTTGCGGCGCCAAAGAAGAAGCGTGGCCGTCCTTCCAAGGCCGAACTGGCAGCCCGGGCGGCTGCCGAGGCGTCGGCATCAGTGCCCGTTCAACAGACAGCAAGCGTACAACAGCAAGAGGGCGCGTCTGCACATGGGACAGCAAGCGTACAACAGCAAGAGGGCGCGCCTGCACATGGGACAGCAAGCGCACAACAGCAGGATTCTGCTCCTGTTCAGACGGGGACGGCCACACCGCCCGTTGCAAGCGTTCCTGCGCAGCCTGCCGTTTCGCCACCTGGCGAGCAGCCGATGAGCAACCGCCAGCGTCGGCGGATGGAATGGCTGGCGCGCGCCGCGCAGCGCAACGGGAATCGTCCGAACTTCAAAAACGGCGGCAAGCATGTCCAGATGTCGCCGCAGGGCAACCGCCGCCCGGCCTATGAGGTGCCGCAGAATCTTCCGCCGCCAGTTCCCGCCGTGCCGCGCAACCCCGACCTGCCCGAGTACAATCTCCAGGACATCCATTCCTGGGACAACGGCGAAATCGTCGCGAAGATGTGGCCGGACGCGAACGCCGAGGACCTTGGCGCGATGAAGCGCCACGAAATCATCTTCGGCGCGATCCGCAGCTACCTCAACCGCGGCGGCGCCGTGATGGCCACGGGCTGCCTTGAAGTCGTGAAGGAAGGATACGGCTTCCTCCGCAGCGCGAAGACGAACTTCCTCGCCTGTCCCGAGGACGTGTTCATCCCGCAGCAGCAGATCCGCCGCCATGCGCTCCGCACGGGCGACACCGTGGTGGGCCCGATCCGCGACCCCCGCGACAAGGACCGCTTTTTCGCGCTCGGCAACGTCGTGTCGGTGAACGGCAAGACGCCCAGCGAGGCCGCGCGTATCGTCCACTTCGAAAACCTCACGCCCACGTTCCCCACGCGCCGCATCATCCTCGAGACGGCGCCGGGCGAGACGTCGATGCGCGTGGTGGACCTCTTCACGCCGATTGGCTTCGGGCAGCGCGGCCTCATCGTCGCGCCGCCGCGCGTGGGCAAGACGGTTCTTCTGCAGAAAATGGCGAACGCCATCACGAAGAACCACCCGGATGCCGTCCTCATCGTGCTCCTCATCGACGAGCGTCCCGAGGAAGTGACGGACATGCAGCGCAACACGAAGGCGATGGTGCTCTCCTCCACGTTCGACGAGGAGCCGCAGCACCACGTGAACGTGGCCGAGATGGTGATCGAGATGTCGCGCCGCCAGGTGGAGAACGGCAAGGACGTGGTGATTCTGCTTGACTCGATCACACGTCTCGCCCGTGCCTACAACACGGTGCAGCCGCACTCCGGAAAGATTCTCACGGGCGGCGTGGACGCCCTTGCGCTGCATCGTCCGAAGCGCTTCTTCGGTGCGGCGCGCAACATCGAGGGCGGCGGCTCGCTCACGATCATCGCGACGGGCCTTGTGGACACCGGCTCGCGCATGGACGAGGTGATCTTCGAGGAGTTCAAGGGTACGGGCAACATGGAGCTCTGCCTCGACCGCGGCCTCGCCGATAGGCGCATCTTCCCGGCCATTGACATCGACAAGTCCGGTACGCGCAAGGAAGACCTCCTGCTTGCCCCGTTGGAGCTGGAGAAGACCTGGGCTCTTCGCCGCGCGCTGTCCGACGCCGGCCCCGAGCGCGCCATGCAAGCCGTGCTCGCCGGCATGAAGAAGTACAAGTCGAATCCCGAGTTTCTCCTGTCGATCGACGCGAAGAACATCTACTAAGGCAAAGTGGATGAGCGGGGAGACATGAGACGAGAGACGAGAGACGAGTTGGGACATGAGACTCCTAGACCTTGGCGGCCGATCGTCTCACGTCTCATGTCTCCACTTTCACGTCTCACGTCTCACGTCTCATGTCAGGTCATCTTGTCGGTTCTGCTGGTCGGCCTTGTGTGGGCGCTCTTCGGCCAGACGGGCGGCTTTGACTACCTGCGCCTCGACGACCCGAACTATACGTTCCTGTGTCCGTTCGTGAAGGACGGCCTGTCGTGGGCGAACGTGCGCGAGGCGTTCACGAACGTGCGCCACGAGGCCATCTGGATGCCCGTGACGAACATTTCGTACATGTGCGACATCTCGTTGTTCGGCTCGGGCGCGGGCGCACACCATCTCGTAAACGTCGCCATTCACGCGCTGAACGCGGTTTTGCTGTACTGGTTGTTGGTTGCATTGTTTTCGGTCGCGACAAGCGCGACCGCTCCCGCTTGGTTCGCGACACGCGCGACCGCTCCCGCTTGGTTCGCGACACGCGCGACCGCTCCCGCTTCGTTCGCGGCACGCGCGACCGCTCCCGCTTCGTTCGCGGCACGCGCGACCGCCCCCGCGGGAGGGGCCGCGCTTGTCGCGGCCTTCTTCCTGACCGCCCTCTGGGCGGTCCACCCGCAGCGCGCCGAGGCCGTGGCGTGGATTGCGAGCCGTAAGGAACTGCTCTGCGCCACGTTCGTCCTTGGTGGTCTGCTCTGCTGGATTCGGGCGCGGCGGCGCGGGGGCTGGTGGTCGATTCCCGCCTTCGTCGGTACATACATCTGCTTCATCCTTGCCTGCATGAGCAAGCCCACGGCGATGTGCTTCCCGTTCCTCGTGGTTGCGGTGGAGGGGTTTCGACATTCGACGTCCGCCAACCGACAACCCGTCGACATTCGGCAATCGTCATCCGCCAGCCCTCACTTTACATTTTACACTTTACACTTTACACTCTTCCTTCTCCTCGCCGCCGCCACCGGCGCGCTCGCGGTCTATTCGCAAACCCATCCCGAAGGCCACGCCGTGCGTGCGTTGTTCGGCGCGTCTCTTCCATGGCGCCTCCTCAACGCCGCTGTCGCCGTGGGGCTGTATGTTTTCCAGATGGTCATTCCGATGGGGATTCACCTTGACTACCGCGCCGTGCCGGGCGGCTGGCCCGTTCACGGCGTGCTCGGACTGTGCGTGGTGGCCGCGCTCGTGACGGGCGCGTGGTGGTGGTGGTGCCGACGGAACCGGCGGCTCTTTTGCCTTAGCGCGGCGGGGCTCTGGTTCTTTGCCGCGCTCGCGCCCACGCTCGGCATCTTCGGCAGCTTCGGCGAGCACGCGCGCGCCGACCGTTTCCTCTACCTGCCCGCGATGGCGCTGCCGGTTGCGGTGGCGTTGCTGTGGGAGAGGTTCGGTCGCGACAAGCACGACCGCTCCCGTGTTTTTTTGGCGGGGCTTGCCGCTATCGTGGCGGTTTTCTTTGCGGTCGCCTATCCTGTCGTGGCGAGCTACCGCACGGACACGACGGCGTTCACGCGCACGCTTGAAGCCGACCCGGACAACTGGCGCGCGCTCGCGCACGTCGGCGAGAC
>Ga0310695_10002874_pt1 | contig 35146 bp, 30 predicted proteins | sample RumenRJG_04DNA_FD_203882 | JGI IMG/M metagenome (GOLD analysis project Ga0310695, IMG submission 203882) | Bovine rumen microbial communities from Lethbridge, Alberta, Canada - RJG_04 (v2) (version 2) | ecosystem: Host-associated > Mammals > Digestive system > Stomach > Rumen | place: Canada... | reverse complement strand
CATAACAGACAGCATTCAAAAAATCCTAAACCATTATTTCCCGCCGGAGAAAAACACCTGCGATATAACCGGTACATCGGTGATTTTTGCATTCGGCTCTCTCAAACTCATTGACAATTTGGTTCAATCATTAGTTTTAGCGATAATTTTGATTTCGCTTTGTATGGTTGGATTGTTTTCGTCATGGAGAATGGTTTTTATCTCAATAATTCCTAACTTTATTCCGCTTATCGTAACTGCGGCAATAATGGGTTTCTGCGGTATCAGACTAAAATCTTCAACAATTTTGGTGTTTAATATCGCATTCGGTATTTCGGTTGATAATGCTATTCACCTTTTCACGAAATTCAGACACGAACTCAATGCGACGAACTATGATACACACAAATCCGTTATCCATTCGCTAAAAGAAACGGGCGTAAGTATTATTTATTCAGCGATAATACTCTTAACAGGATTTATGATTTTCTGTTTCTCACAATTCGGCGGAACGATAGCATTAGGCTTGTTGATTGATATTACGCTTTTTGTGGCAATGTTCACAAATCTTTTGTTCTTGCCCTCAATGCTAATGTCGTTTAACATCAATTTCAAAAAGAAAGCAAAGAAAGAATAATATTTTCCTCTTTTTTCTAAAAAAGAAATCCGCCGCTTGAATGTTTTTTTTCAAACGGCGGATTTTTTTTATTAAAATATTAGCATCAAATAAAAAAGGTCGTACTTTTTGTACAACCTTTTAGTATTTTTGTTCTTTTAAAAAAAAGAGATGTGACCCCGGTGGGACTCAAACCCGCGACCTTAGGAACCGGAATCCTACGTTCTATTCAACTAAACTACGGAGCCAAAATTTCTTCCCTACGAATTTCGCCACAAAAGTAAACTATTTTTCGCAAAGTTCAAAATCTATTTTTAAATTTGCCTTATACCCTATACCCTCGTCTTGCATATCCTCATCAAAACCTTCATAATACCATTTTACCAACATTTTTTTGCCAAGGTACATGATTTTTTCTAATTTAACGAGCATTTCATAGATAAGTTTATTAGAGGCAGAACTCAAAATCGAAAAATCCAATTCGATTACAAGCGTACCTTCACTTTTAGGGTCTATTTTGCAGACTTCCGCAATTATCGGATTATAAAAATCCGGCGCATTTTCCGGAAACGACGGTCCTGAAAATTTCAAAACGTTACCCGCTGCATCAAACAATACTGCGGGAGTATCGTCAGCTTCTTTAATCTCTATTTTGCCGTCCTGTATCATGATTTGATTAATTTGTTATTATATCCAAAGGCTTTATGCAAATATCAATCCAAACTTTAGGCTCGGTATTGCAAAATGCACATTTTTTTTCTGAGCAAATTTAATTCAAAATCTCAAAATAAAAAAATAATTTTTGCAAATATCTTAGAAAATCATTTATTTTGCACTATAATTTTATTACAACTATGGAAAAAATTACCTTAAAAAACGGTCATATAGATATGCCTGTACCAGAGGGTATTGATTTGCGTCAAGAAATTCTAAAACTTAAAAAAGAAAAAAACGCAGTAATTCTGGCACATTATTATACGACCGACGAAGTTCAGGAAATTGCGGATTACACCGGCGATAGTCTCGGACTATCTCAACAAGCCGCTAAAACTGACGCCGACATCATAGTTTTTGCCGGTGTTCATTTCATGGCAGAGACAGCTAAAGTTCTTTCGCCGAGCAAAAAAGTTTTGATTCCGGATTTAGCAACCTCTTGTTCGCTTGCCGATTCTATCAACGAAAAAACACTGTCGGAATTTATAAAAAAATATCCCGAACACACTGTTATCTCCTATGTTAACACTACGGCTGAAGTTAAAGCACTAACAGATATAGTCGTAACCTCGTCAAACGCAGTAAAAATCGTATCGCAACTGCCCGAAGACGAAAAAATAATTTTCGGTCCTGACAAAAACCTCGGAAATTATGTCAAAAAAATCACCGGCAGAAAAAATATGGTAATTTGGGACGGAGGATGTCATGTTCACGACCATTTTGATGCTCAGGCGCTAAAAAAACTCAAAGAGGAACACCCTTCGGCAAAAGTTCTCGCTCACCCCGAATGTAACGAAAACATTCTATCGCAAGCAGATTTTATCGGTGCAACGTCTTTCCTCTTGAAAAAAAGTTACGAAGAACCCGACAACGAATTTATTGTTGCTACCGAACCCGGTATCTTCTACGAAATGAAAAAACGCAGCCCGCAGAAAACTTTTATTCCAGTGCCCAACGAAAATGGACACCCACTCAACGTCTGCGTCAATATGAAACGTAACTCGTTGAAAAAGATTTATTTAACTCTCAAATACGAATTTCCTGAAGTTGATATTCCAAAACATCTGGCCGACAAAGCTGTCGTTTGTATCAACAGAATGATGTCAATGAGTTAAAATCCTTATTTTTAACATTTTTCAAAAAAAATAAAACGGCGTAAGAAATATAACAAAGTATTTCTTACGCCGTTTTTTTGTTATTAAAAATTGGCATTTTTTTTGATAATGTAAATTACAAACTACAAAATTCAAGGAAAAATAAAAAAATTATGACGGCTCGCGTTTGTCCATATCCGGGATTAAGACCCTTTACTGAAGAGGAAAGTATTTTCTTCAAGGGGCGAGATTTGCATATACGTCAGATTGTTAAGTTGTTGGAAGAAAACAAGATGGCGTTTATAACAGGTGCATCTGGCGATGGCAAATCATCAATGGTTTATGCCGGAGTCGTACCGTATATCAGAGCAGGTTTTTTCAAAGCGGAATATAATTCGTGGATTATAGCCGATTTTAAACCGAAAAAAAATCCGCTTGATAGTCTTTCTCAAGCCTTTGCAAAACAAATCAATGTTGATAAAGATTATTGTTTCAGACAATTAAAACGAGGTTTCTCATCACTTGTTGATTTATACAAAAATTCGGATTGCTATGTAAAAGAAGGTGAAGATGTATCCAACAAAGGAAAAAATCTTTTGATTATTGCCGACCAATTTGAAGAGGTTTTCACCAATATTGAAAATTTCAATCAAGGAAGACCTTCGGACGAGTCGTATACGGCAATAAATTTACTTTTGGAAACAATCAGAATTTCAATCGCTGAAAAACTCCCTGTCTATGTGATTTTTACGATGCGAAGCGATTTTATTTCGCAATGCACCGTTTTCAAAAATCTTCCGGAATATATTGCTTATTCACAGTTTTTCGTACCCCAACTTCAACGCACGGAAATCAGACAAGTTATCGAAGAGCCTGCCGTTTTAGCCGGCGGAAAAGTATCTTCAAGACTTACGGAGGTTATTATCAATAACTTAAATTCGGGATTCGACCAATTGCCCGTTTTGCAACACGCATTAAACCTTTTATGGAAAATTGCAGATAATGGCAATGATGTTATAGATTTGATACACTTGGCGAAAATAGCCGGCATTTCAAGTGAAGTTTTAAGTCAGGAAGACAAAGGCGAATTTGACCGCTGGTTTCAAAACCTTCCCGAATATCAGAAAAAATATTACGAAAAAACCGATTTGAACAACGTTTTAAACGCTCATGCGGGAATTTTGTACGAATCAGCTTACGATTATTTTCTTGAAAACTCCGATTGGGCAGAAAAAAACATCACACCCGAAGAGTCAAAAGAAATCATTGAAACCGTTTTTAAATCACTGACTAAGGTCGATAACAACCGCCCGGTAAGAAACCGCTGCACGTTAGCGGAAATTACGGGCATTATCAACAAAGATCATATCACAAACGCAACGGTTTGCGGTGTTATCAACGTTTTCAGAACGCCTGATAACTCCTTGATAAAACCTTTTCTTGACCCGGAACGCACTGAAACTCAATATCTTTCCGGCGATACGGTTTTGGACGTTACACACGAGGCATTAATCCGTAACTGGAAAATGCTTTCGGAATGGGATGTTCAGGAGGCTGCCGATATGAAAGATTTTTACGATTTCAATTCACAAATGCAATTGTGGATTATTAACGATAAAAATCCGTCATATCTGTTAAACTCAGGAACTTACGCGTATTTCAACCAATGGTTCAACAGAAGTAATCCAAATCCGTATCTATTTGTTAAATACGATAATTCAAAACTTCCCGTAAGGCAAAAACTTAAAAACGCGCATTACAAATACGAAAACTATGTTGATTACCTTGAAACCTCTTTCACGGCAATCGAAACAAAAAACAAAGCACAAAAACGCCGATTAAGACTTATAATTTTAGCAATGCTGATTTTTACGGCGATTTTGACAGGTTTCTCGTATTGGGCAATGCAAGAAAAGGAAAACGCCGAATCTCAAAGAACAGAGGCCGAAAAGCAGAAAAAATATGCACAAAATCAGCAGGAAATTGCGGAAAAACGTCAAAAAGAAGCGGTTTTGGCAAATGAAATAGCCTCGCAACAAAGAGATACAGCTCAAATGCGTTATCGTGAGGCGTTAGAAGCCCGCAAAAAAGCCGAATATGCAAGTTATTTAGCAGAAAAAAACCGCCGTGAAGCCGTTAAAAACGGTATGATTGCAGATTCTAACTACCGTTTCGCATTAGAGCAAATGCACATTGCAGAGGCCGACAGAGAAAAACTCAAAGAGCAAATCCGAATTACGGACGAAGAAATCGCCAAAAACGATAAAATCAACAAAATGGCGATGGCAAATATGCTCGTTATGAAGGCCAAAAATCAATACAAAGACAAAAAATTGAATTTAAGGCTCGTCTTAACAGCCGAACAATTCAACCGTCTTAGCGAAAACGATGACAACAAAGCTGAATTTTACGATGCCGTACTTTTCGCTTTGGAAGAAAATAATATGATTTTGCCGATGAAGACGACTTCTCAAAAAATTATGGGATTTGCCGTTGATGAAGATAATCAAATCATTTGTTTAACTGACAAGGGTCAAGTATTTGGGTATAAGTTAGAAGGAGATAGAACAAAAGAAACAAAAATTTCAAAATCCGACGTTTCAAAAACGGTTGTAAAATCCGCTTATTTCATCGACGGAGAAAACATCGTTTACTCCACAAACGACAAAAATACGTATTATGTTAATGCAAAAAACGGCGAAAAAGTAAAGTTATCTTCACAAAACGACTTCGTAAAAGCCGCTTCAATTTCCACAGACAGAAAACAAATGGTTTTGGCGTTTGAAACGGGAAAAGTTGTGGTTTATAATTACACTTCGCCTGATTCTCACATCATTAAAAGCATAAATCTTAAGACAAAGTTGTCAGATGTAAACTGCGCACTGAATAATGCAGAGGTTTATATCCTAACAGAAAAAGGCGATTTAATTAAGTGGAATATCAAGACAGGTACTCAGAAGACCGTTTTTTCGCAGCAGGGAGCCAAAGCCAATTCAATGGTTACAATTTCCAACAAGCGTTTGTTAGCGGTTTGTTTCAACAATGGAGAAATTCAATTCGTTGATACTAAGACAGATACGCAAGAAGAAAAAATCAGAGGAGGACATTCGGGTTTACAAAATGTTGTCTATGATATACATTCTGATTTGTTAGCAGTTTTCGGTGATGACAAACGTATATCGCTGATAGACAGCAAAAACCCATCAGCAAAACAAACTGCAATCGAAGAACACTCATTAAATCATCAAAGCGTAGTTTGTACGGGATTTTCAGACGGCGTGTTATATGTCTTAACTGCCGATAATTCAATACATTACTTCTACATTGACGTTGATAAATACCTTCAAAAAATACGTTCGCAAGGCATTATGTTTCTTAACGGTGATGATTTGCAAAGATTTTTGGGAGAGTCTTTCGTTCAATAATTATTGTTTACAAAATTGATAGTTATGTTAACAATTGTATTTATATCATTGACAGCTATTTTAGCGGTAATCGCATTGATTCAGCATCTTACGATAAACCGCCGCATAACACGCGCCACAAGAAAAACCGAAGAGCGTTATAAAACAGAAATAAAAAATTTTGAATCGGACATCGACCGTCTAAACTATCTTTTAGAAGAAAAAAAATCGACAGAAAACACCCAAAAAAATTCGTCGCAAAAAGAGAATCAAACCAAAGCATTACCCGAAAATTTTGTTTTGGAACAAAAAAAACTCGAACACGACAAAGAAGAAATCGTCTTGAAAAACAAGAAGTTATGGGAAATGTCCGTTCTCATTCAAAAAGAGAAAAACCATATTCAACTGCTAAAAAACGATATTGAAAACAAACACCGCAACATAACGGATTCAATAAAATACGCAAAAAGAATTCAAGATGCCATCCTGCCAAAAGAAGACGTATTAAGGGACAATTTAAGCGGATATTTCTTGTTTTGGCTGCCTAAAGAAACCGTCTCAGGCGATTTCTATTGGATGAAACAACAAGGCGATTTACTCATCTTCACCGTCGCTGACTGCACAGGACACGGCGTCCCGGGAGCTTTCATGAGCATGATGGGCGTAACATTCCTCAACGAAGTTTGCACCAACATAAACGATGATACTCAACCATCTCAAATCCTCGAAGATATGAGAGGGTTAGTAATCAGCACGTTAAAACAGGAGAGCGCATCTCCCCTTGAACCAAAAGACGGTATGGATATGGCTCTGTGTATCCTAAACCTCAAAACAAAAAAAATAAAATTCTCCGGTGCTAACAACCCAATGTACCTCGTTAGAAAAGGCGAACTAAGGGAATTTAAAGCCATCAAAAACCCAATCGGACAATACCCTCGACTAAAACCATTTGAAACCGAAGAATTTCAAGCCGAACACGGAGATTATATCTATATGTTCTCCGACGGTTTCGCAGATCAATTCAACGGCGAAACAGGTAAAAAAGTAACATACGGTCGCCTTAAAAACCTTTTAACCGATATCAACAAAGAATCTGATAACCCTAAAATACAAAAACAAAAACTCCTCGATTTTATCACCACATGGAGAGGTAATTTCGTCCAAATGGACGATATTTTAATCGGTGGATATAGAATATAAATGAAGCACCGTCTTACGACGGTGAATGCCGCTCAAGCCGCGGAGGCTGTTCTTTCTTGAAAGAAAGAACCAAAGAACTTCTGTGAGATATAAAAAGGGAAAGCCTTTAGGGGCTTTCCCTTTTTATATCTCTTAAAAGTTTTCCGGTTCCCTTTTTCAAAAGGGAACTGCCCCGCCGGCATGAGGCGCAACCACTGCCGTAAGGCAGTGTATTTATTATTTCCATTCAATCGATAAAAAGTCGGCGAATTTAGACATTTTATCTTTAGAGACGGAAGTGATAACGGAATTTATTTGAGGGTAGACATTAACAAGAGCGTAGTAGAGGAAAGTGTCTAAAAAGTTGTTTTTGATGATATTACGAAAGAAAGAGAGGTAAAAATCCTCATAAAATCCGTTAGGGGTCTCCCCTACTCCGTCAACAATATCGATTAAAAGTTTTTCGGAGTTTTCGATGAATGTATCCATTTGAGGCAGTCCGTCGTCGGAGAATTTTATTTTTTTCATATCGGAGAAAAACATCATTGCCCAAATTAAATCGCGTTGTTCTTTTGTTAAAGTTTCTTCGCGAGCGGTTTTCATTGAGATTATACGGTCGAACTCGTTAAAATTCATTATTTCGGCAATTTTTTTAACGATTTCTTGAGTCCGAGATGTTTTGTTATCGGTGAAAATGAAATAATAATAACACATAACGGCATGTATAAACAATTGATTATCAGCGTTTAAATCGCCTAATTTAAGATGAGCGAACCATCCGAATTTATCAAGACTGATAGATTTTTTAAGTTCGTCTTCGGCTTTATCATAAAGTTTGCGCTGTAAAAGATTCGTTACAAGGAAATTATGCAAAGAAAACTCGTTAGGAAATTTTTTTATCATTTGACGATAAAAATCCTCTTCCTCGAAAAGTTTTTGTATTTGGTTAAGACTTTTACCTTTGACAAAAGCGGCTTTTACAGCATAACTATCGCTGAGTTTAATAGATTTTGAAGCAAATTTTATGGCTTTTGCATACTCTTTTTGAGCGTAATAATTAGCGCTGATATAGTAAGAAACCAAATCAAGCATATATTTTTGTTCGTAGAGTAAGAAAAATTTTTGATTACTTTTAACAAAATCTCCTGACTCAAAAAGACTTACAGCCTCTCTGCAAATCTCCTCGTTAGACTGAGCCAAAGCACTGAAACTCAGCGTAAAAGCTATTAAAACCGATAATATTTTTTTCATCTCGAAAATCAATCAAAAATTTTATACAAATCTTGTTGGTGTTCTAAACGGATAGCTTGAAGACCGGCTTTTTGAGCTCCGAAAACATTATCAGGTCTGTCATCAATGAAAATAGTTTTTTCTTTATTGATTTTTGCATCATTAACAACAAACTCAAAACACTCCAAATCAGGTTTTCTAAATCCTATTTCATTGGAATAATACCTTTTTGAAAAAAGTCCGTCGCGCCAAGACGCAATCGGTTCAAAATAATCGACATGTATTTTATTCGTATTGCTCAGAATAAAAATTTTATAGCGTTTGCTCATGTTCTCCAAAAACTCGTAATTCTCTTTAGGATAATGAGTTATCATCGCATTCCAACAATAATCGAAATCCATGTCAGATAAATTAACGTTAAAAACTCCGTTCATTTTTTTTCTGAACTCCTCAGGCGGAATTTTTCCGACCTCAAACAAATAAAAAAACTCTGAAGAATTAATTTCAGAAAATTTCTCCATCGCGTTTTTAACTCCCTTATTTTCAAAGGCTTTAACGGTTGCCATCATGTCCAAACCAAACAGCACACCGCCTAAATCAAAAATTACATTCTCTATTTTTTGAAAATTTTTCATAAAAAATTTTTTTTTTTTAAAAACTTGTTTTACTTTTGCACTCACAAAACGAAAACTACTTTTCGTCGGACCCATAGCTCAGTTGGTTAGAGCATCTGACTCATAATCAGGGGGTCCTAGGTTCAAGCCCTAGTGGGTCCACAGAATCGGTAATCTTACGGTTACCGATTTTTTTTATCCCTAATTGATAACTATACGTTTCAAACTCTTTGAAAGCTCTTGCTCCAATGCTTTCAATTGCTTGCAAGTTCCGATTATTTGCATTTGTTCTTCAATAGGTAACGACTTGTCTTTCAACTTGTTTAAAGCGTCCTTTGCAGCATTTTGAATAATTTTGAGCTTGTAGGTCAAAATTGATTTCGGAATGTCGATTTTAAAGGTTTCGTCAGGAGTGTTGCAAGTTGCACCGCGACGCGCCCAAATCTTACTGATTCCGTCCTTCATTATCACCATTTCCGAGGCTGTCAAACGTATTTGTTCGTCCTCGTTATTTAAAAAATATGACGTATCAATAGGCTTATTTTCAAACAAATGCGTTTTATAATCGTCAAAAATTTTCTTATAAACAGGATTAACAAAATCCATTTCATCGTTCAACATCTCGCTTACAATATAAGTCGCAACGCTTACGATACTTTCAACGCCGGAAACAGGATCTGTAATGCGTTCATATTCAGAACTTCCGTAATTAACCAAATATTTTATGATTTCACGCTCTTCGATTTCTGTCGGATTTGTGATAATTGCGCCTAAGGCTTGTTCCTTCTCCCCTACTCCACCGGTAACATTCTGATTTTCAAGTGTTTCTCTATCAGTCTTAGAGGCAGAATTAAGTCCTTGACGATAACGTTGTTTCATCTCGTCCTCATGACTTTTTTTGAGCGTCCTTCCCGTTTCGGCATAAAGAGCATCTTCCTTAACATCAAGAAGTCTGCTACACTCCTTAATGTAAACAGAACGTGTTACAGCGTTGGAAATCTTTGATATTGAGGTAATTATACTATTAATAACCTCAGATTTTTTCAACGGGTCTTCGGCGTCTTTTAATAAAATCCTCGTCTTGAACCTTATAAAATCTTCTTCGTGGCTGTCGATATATTCCTGCAATTCTGCCGGGGTATGACTCCGAGCAAAAGAATCGGGGTCTTCGGGTTCGGGAAGTAAAACTACTTTTACATTAATGTCTTGTTCAAGAATCAAATCTATACCTCTGAGCGAGGCTTTTATTCCTGCCGGGTCGCCGTCGTAAATAACAGTCAAATTACTTGTAAAACGCTTAATTACAGATATTTGCCCCGGCGTAAGGGACGTTCCTGACGAGGCAACAGTATTTGTTACGCCCGATTGATGCATTGAAATTACATCGCAATAACCTTCGCAAAGATAGCATTTGTCTCGTCTTACGATTTCAGATTTTGCCTGATAAATTCCGTAGAGAACTTGACTTTTGTGATAAACTTCTGATTCTGGGGAATTTACGTATTTTGCTTGCTTTTTGTCATTGGTCATTATTCTACCGCCGAAAGCCACAACTTTGCCGGAAATTCCGTGAATCGGAAACATCACCCTGCCCGTAAATCTGTCAAATTTATAACCGTCTTCTTTTTCGATAATTAGTCCAGTCTTGACTAAAAATTTTGTTTGATAACCTTTTTTAATTGCTTCGTTAACAAGTGCTTGCCTATTTGTCGGAGAATATCCAAGTTGAAATTTTTCTATCGTATCAGGACGGAATCCACGCTCTTGAAAATACGTCAGTGCGATGTTTTTTCCTTCTTCTGTGTTAAGGAGTTGATCCGTAAAGAACGTTTGAGCGAACTGATTGACGATATTCATACTTTCACGTTCTTCGAGTTCTTGTTTTTCTTCGGCTGTGAACTCTTTTTCCTGAATTGTGATGTTGTATTTTTTAGCAAGATATTTCAGAGCTTCGGGATACGTCATGTTTTCGTGTTTCATAACGAAAGTAACGGGCGAGCCTGACGCACCGCAGCCGAAACATTTGAAAATATTTTTAGCAGGGGAAACAGAAAGCGAAGGTGTTTTCTCGTTATGAAACGGACAACACCCTATATAATTTGTTCCGCGCCGTTTCAGCGACATAAAATCCTGAACAACATCAAGAATTTGTGCGGAATCAAGTATTTTTTGAACAGTATCGCGGTCAATAATCATGGTAATAATCTGTTTGCCAATGTTTTCGGATTTCTGCGCATATCCCAAAAATCGGAAATTTTAATGTAGTTATCCTCTACAAAATATACTATTCGGTTAATATGGTCAACACAATAACTTCTATATTCTACCGGTGCTTTTTTCAATCTCGGCTCTACGATTCCGAGATTCGGATTGTTTTCTAAAAGTTTTGCAATTTTCAAAACCCTTTGAATGAATTTTTGACGTTCTTTATCGCCATATTCGTTTTGAATATATTCCGCAGTTTCAGAAAAAATATTGCCGGCACGTTCAGACCAAATTACTTTCATACAATCTCCATTTCATATTTTTCTTCCAACATTCTGAAAACTTCTTCGTTTGTATAGAATCTGCCCTCTGCAATTTGTTTGCGACCTTCTTCCGCCCTCCTAACAAGTTCTTCATCTGAATACGGCATCTCAAATTTATCATTTGAGTTATCACTCAACATGGTAATTAGTTGAAGTATATCGTCTTTTGAAAGAATTTGTAACAAAAAATTGCTCAAATTTGTTAAAGTATCTTTGCTCATAATGTTTTCTGTTTTATTTTCTGCAAAAATAATTCTTTTTTCCAATTTTCGCAAAAAAACTTCTCCCCTATCTTCCGCCGCAAAATATCTTTCCAACTTTTGGAAAACACTTCATTAACAGCCAATAAGCAAAAACCAATGGCGCAGCCGTAAATAGAAACTCTTGGCCAAGTAGTACAAAAATTTCAAAACAAATAAAGAAAAATCTTTGCCGCAAATAAGAATTTTTGTAAATTTGTAAAAAAATAGAGAAATGCAAGATATACGTTGGCAGCAGAGATTCGCTAATTTCAAAAAAGCCTTAAAAAAACTCGCGGAAGGAATCGAACTTTTTGACAATGACTTTTCGGCAACAGCCGGTTTGTCGGATATTGTGAGCGAAGGGTTGATTCAGCGTTTTGAGTTTACGCATGAATTAGCGTGGAATGTTATGAAAGATTATGCTGTTTATCAGGGTGTTACAGAGATAAGAGGTACACGCGATGCAATACGTTATGCTTTGAAAGAGAATCTCATTGATGACAGCCGTTGGATGGAAACAATTAATGCGAGAAATTTAACCTCACACGATTATAATCAGGATACAGCAAACCAAATGGCTGAAAATATCAAGAACATATATTTTAAATTGTTTTGCGATTTTGAAACCAAAATGGAATCTTTATGTACGGATTGACAGATAGAGAATTAGCCCTTATGGATAGTTACTTTTCCCAAATTGCGAATTTAGAAAAGGTAATTCTCTATGGCTCACGGGCAAAAGGAAATTATAAAAAATTTTCCGATGTTGATATAACTTTATTAGGCAAAGAGATAGGTATTTCTGATTTGTTTAAGTTGCAAGACCTCCTTTATGAGAGCGATTTGCCATATATGTATGATGTTTCGCTTTTCAAATCGCTGACAAATCCCGATTTAATAGACCATATCAAAAGTAAAGGAATAGTCCTTTGGGAAAGAAAAGTCTCTTAGGACTTATTCCGCGTAAAAAAAATATAAAACCAAGCCGCTACTGACCGTATTGCCGTTTTGTAACGCATACAAAAATACAAAAAAAATCTGTTTCCCTGATTTTTCCCGTACAAAAAATTTTTTTTCTTTCATTTTTAAAAAATTTTATACCTTTGTATTTTAATTTGAACGAAATTGTAAAAAGTATGCTGAAAGGAAAATATGTCATCGGGCAGAAAAGCGGTTCAAATTACGAACCGAAAAATTTTAATACGCCCTTAATAGAAACAAATGACAGTTTTTTGAAGCGGTATTTGCCTATCTTACTGATAGTTATAATCACGGCAATAGTTTATTCGTTCTCTTTGGGAAACGAAGCTACGAACTGGGACGATGATAAATACATAGGCGATAATCCACTTTTGAAAACTTTTGATAAAGAAACCATCTCGAAAATGTTTTTCTCCGAAGATCCCGGCGAAAAATATTTCATGGGTAACTATCACCCGCTCACGATGCTCACGCTCAATATGAACTATCAAATAGCTGAAATCGGTGCTAACGGCAGAGTCCTCCCCTACACGTATATCATAATTAACATCACACTGCATTTGATATCGTGTTTTTTGGTCTATCTTGTTTTTTATCAACTATTTAACAAACGCCTCTACCCTATCGTTATTGCACTTTTGTTCGGAATTCATACCCTGCACGTAGAAAGCGTAACGTGGATTGCAGAAAGAAAAGACGTTCTTTATACAATGTTTTACTTTTTGTCGCTATATTGCTATATTCTCTACAAAAAGCGACATAATGTAATGTTTTATATACTATCTGTTATCATCTTCATTTTGAGTGCGTTATCTAAGGGACAAGCTGTGTCATTAACAATAACTCTTTTTCTCGTAGATTATTTCTTAACAGAGGACTATTTGAAGGTAAAAACGCATCTCAATAAGATTCCGTTCTTTATAATCTCGATAATTTTTGGTCTTATTTCGGTAAAAGCACAAGCAGCTTCGACGGCACTCGCTGAAACAGACCAATATGAAGTGTATCAGAGGATTGCATTCGGTAGCAACGGATTTTTACAATACATTTTACGGTTTATTTTGCCGGTAAAATTAGCCTGCCTCTACCCCTACCCCGATATTTTGAACCGCACAGTTCCGGTTATATATTGGCTTACGGTTCCTGTGTTTATCGCCGTGATACTCTTGAACTTCTTTATGTACAAAAAAGATAAAATTTTCACCTTCGGATTGATGTTTTTTATCGTCAATATAGCTCTGTTATTGCAGTTTATCCCCGTAGGTAGTGCAATGTATGCTGACAGATATTCGTACATTCCGTCGGTAGGATTATCGGTTTTAATGGCGTATCTACTTGATTTACTGATAACTAAGTACAAAAATAGCGAAAAACTTTTATACGGAATTTTCGCTGTTTATGCTATTATGCTTTGTATTATGACCGTAAACCGCGAAAAAGTATGGCAAAACAGCCGTACACTATGGTCAGACTGCGTTGAAAAGTATCCTGAAGCCGTTATAGGTTGGAACAATCTCGGCAGTTATATCAACATGATGGCTGACTCAACTCTCAAAAATAAAGACGATAGCGAATATCTTAAAAATAAAAAGCTTGCAATAGATTGTTTTACGCAGGGAATTAAGAATAAACCCGATTATACGCATGCTTTTTACAATAGGGGATTGGCTGAAAACGATGTTTTTGAATTAACCTCAGATACAACTTACGAAAAGTCAGCTTTAAATGACTTTTCTAAGGCTTTGACCTACGATTTGAACTTCGCGCCGGCGTTCCAGAGTAGGGCAGCGATTTACGATTTGTATTCCGAAAGGTTCACTAACATTAACAAAGATTCATGTACGTTTTACTTTGCGTTAGCTTTAAGCGACTACCAAAGAGCTTTGGATTTGAATCCGACTCTCTACGACGTATACATAAATAGGGGAGTGGCTTACGGAAAATACGGAGATTTCACCCGTTCTATTGAAGATTTCAATACGTATATGGAAAAAAATCCTGATAACGCATCAGCGTATTCTAACCGCGGTTTAGCTTATAACGGTCTGAAACAGTACGACTTAGCATTAAAAGATTTTGCAAGATCCATAGAATTGGATACAGCAAACGAAGGAGCACATTTCAACCGCGCCATTACGTATAGGGCGATAGGGGATATCGAACCGAAAAAACGTAAGGAATATCTACTTTTGGCTCGAGAAGATATTTCACGATGTATAGAATTGAATCCGAAAAACGGATATTATCATTATCTACGCGGAATATACTCGGCGAATATAGACCAAAAGGAAGAGGCGTGCGAAGATTTTCATTTAGCAGTCCAAAAAAACTATCCAAGTGCACAAAAATTAATAGATCAATTTTGCAACCAATAACACGGTTTTTGCGTATAAAATATTGATGGAAAATTGTGAAAAATTTTATAATAGTTTACAATGACAACGACTTCAAATTTATTGAAAACGGTATTAACGATGGTCATAATCCTATTTCTGACTAACATCGTTACAGCGCAGCAGATTCCAAAAGATTCTGTAATTAACTGCGTGGATACCAATAATTTGAAACAAGGTTTGTGGGTGTATTATTATGATACGCTACAGACCAAGGTGGCTTGTATCGGAAAATATACTGACGGTAAACGTCAAGGCGTTTGGACGGAATATTACAGAAACGGTAACAAAAAAAGCAGTATTACATACGTAAATAACGTTCCATTCGGCTATGCGCAGTTGTTTTATGAAAACGGAAACGTTTCAGAACAAGGAACTTGGAACAGAATCGGTTGGGTAGGAGAGTACAAGTTTTTTTACAGCAACGGCAAAATAGCCAAAGAACTCAATTACGATGAAAACACATTACGTTCCGGTCAACAGCGTTATTATTCCGAAAACGGTAAAATCACGATGTCCGGCTATTGGGAAGGCGGTTTGGCGCAAGGTCTTGTGGCCGAATATTATGACAGCGGCAATTTAAGGTGCGAGAGTCAGTTTAAACACGGAAAAATCAATGGAATTGCCAAAGAGTATTACGAAAGCGGCTCGCTTAAAGCCGAAATAGTATACAACAATGGTATTTACGATGCCGTATCGTCGAAAACTTATCACGACAAAGGCAAAGAAATCGTTGTGGCTGACAATAATTCAAACAAAAAGCCGGAGAAAAAACTTGAAGAAAAATCCGAACAAACGGTTCTCGCAACTTTTACCGGTACAGGTTATCACAAAATATACACTCTTGACAAAAAACTTGAACGCGAAGGAGATTTTATCAGAGGCGTTCTCCAAAACGGAAAACGTTATTACTACAACTCCAAAGGCGATCTGATAAAAGTTGCCGTATACGAAAACGGCAGAATTGTCAGGATAATAGAAAAATAGAATGTTTAATACAATTTTTTTATAATGAGTAACTTATTAATTTATAATTCGTTAACCAGAACAACGCAAAAATTTGAACCGATAAATCCTCCCTACGTAGGAATGTATGTTTGCGGACCAACAGTTTATGGTCCGGCACATCTCGGTCATGCTCGTCCTGCTGTAACTTTTGACTTGATTTTCAGATATTTACGTTATCTCGGATATAAAGTTCGCTATGTTAGAAACATTACCGATGTCGGACATCTTGAACACGATGCAGACGAGGGCGACGACAAAATCGCTAAAAAAGCAAAACTCGAAAACCTCGAACCCATGGAAGTCGTTCAGACTTACACAGAAGATTATCACAAAAACATGAGGCTTTTGAATTGTTTGCCACCGTCAATCGAACCGCACGCTTCAGGCCATATCATTGAACAGCAGCAACTTATCGACAAGATTTTGGCAAACGGTTATGCTTACGAATCTAACGGTTCCGTATATTTCGACATAAAAAAATACGCCGAGAAATACCGTTACGGCAAACTCTCCGGCAGAAACGTTGAAGACCTTTTGGAGAAAACGCGCACTCTTGACGGTCAAGACGAAAAACACAATCAATGTGATTTCGCGCTTTGGAAAAAGGCTTCACCGGCGCACATTATGCATTGGCCGAGCAAATGGAGCGAAGGTTTTCCGGGTTGGCATCTCGAATGTACAGCCATGAGTACCAAGTATTTAGGCGAATATTTTGACATTCACGGCGGTGGCATGGATTTGCAGTTTCCGCATCACGAATGTGAAATCGCTCAATCGGTTGGAGCATTAGGTCATGATGCCGTTAAATATTGGGTTCATAACAACATGATAACCATCAACGGCAAAAAAATGGGTAAGTCTTTGGGCAACGCTATGACTTTGGAACAATTTTTTGCAGGCGAACATGAACTTTTGGAACAACCGTATTCGCCGATGACGGTTAGATTCTTTATCCTTCAAGCGCACTACCGCTCAACGTTGGATTTCTCTAACGAGGCTTTGCAGGCTTCAGAAAAAGGTCTTGAAAAACTTCTTTCAGCCGTAAAAGCGTTAGAAACACTTACGCCGGGCAAAACATCGTCATTCTCAGTGTCAGAATTCAAAGAAAAATGTTTTGACGCAATAAATGACGATTTTAACACGCCGGTAATGATTTCACATCTTTTTGAGGGCGTTAAACACATAAATCTCATAAAAGACGGCAAAGAAAGCCTCAATGAGGCCGACTTAAACGAACTGAAAAAACTTTATAATGATTTGTGTTTTGAAATTCTCGGTCTTAGAGCCGAAGAAGAAAAGTCTGATAATAGCGAAATCATTGGATCACTTGTAGATATGATTCAGCAGTTAAGACAACAAGCAAAAAGTGAAAAGAATTACGCGCTTTCTGACAAACTTCGCGACGAGCTCAATAGGGCAGGAGTGAAGATAAAAGACACAAAAACAGGATACGAATGGAGTTTTTAATAAATTAATTTAATTTTTTCATTTAAACTGATTCGGGCGGATATTTTTATCCGCCTTTTTTGTGTTTTATTAGAGTAAATTATAATTAACAATATTCTATATTTAAACAACAATAAATTTTTACGGTATTTTTTTTCAAAAAAAGTAAAAAAAAAGTGCTAAAAAATTTGGTTATATAATAATTATTTTATACTTTTGTATCGTTATCAGATAACAAACAAATATTTGTTTAGCGCACAAAAAAAATAACAAGATTGTCTAACCACTGAAAACAAAAAAAGGAGGGTTGTCTATAGAAAAAAACTTGACGTTTAAATTAAAAATGATAGTTCAATTTAAAGAAAAAAAGCCTTACAGCTCGGAACCTGTAAGGCTTTTTTGTTTGCACAATTTGCATAAAATAAGAAGAATTCTGAAATTATATAATCGAAAATAAAATTCAAATTAAGGCCTCAAAAATTCCATTTAAACTCAAAACCGCCGATTAACTTATACCGATAACTATTTCAATAAAAATGGCGTAAAACTCAAAATAAACAGTTTTTTTTAACATAAAAAAGATGTTCTCAATAAATAAACCTAATGTTTTTGGGTATTTTAATACGCATTGTGCCATGGGTATGCCCCCACGGTAATATAAGCTGACAAGTGCCTAATTCTTTAAACCAATAATCACTATCGGAAAAAACAATAAAAAACGCTTGCTTTCAACCTCTGGAAATTCTTACATTCGCAATGTCAAAAAATGAAATTTAAATTTTTAACAATTAAAATATTAATAATATTTGAATATGAAAAGATTAGCATTATTATTTGCAATTTTCCTTTGTGGTATTACCTCAGGAATTGCACAAGAAGGAAATTCTTATAACGGAAGTTTAACTTTCGGTATAAGAGCAGGTTATAATTTATCAAATGTAGCATCATTTATTCCGCATAATGAATCTTCGGAAAATAGAAGTGCGACAAATTTTGGAGTAATAGCAAATATAAAAATAAATGACAATGTAGTGCTTCGTCCCGGTATTTATTATTCCATGAAAGGAGAAAATTTTCCTGACCATAGTGAATGGAATACTTCGTTAAACTATTTAGAAACACCTTTGTTAGTTGTTTTACAGAAAAATTTAACTGAAAAAATAGGATTAGAACTACAAGCCGGCTTTTATTTTGCATACGGAGTTTCAAGTTGTTATAAGACAGAAGTAGGTAGTAACCTTGCATCTGACGGTAAGTTTTATCCCGTTTATGAAAAAGTTTATCCGTTTAAAGAAAATAAATTCAAACGTTTTGATTGGGGTGTGAATTTAGGTTGCGGAATTAATTTTCATAATTTTTACTTTGGTGCAGCATACGAAGTTGGACTATACTCTTTTGATAGACCAAATAATTTCAATCATTGTTTTATGATAAATATTGGTTACAATTTCTAAATCTCAACAAACTAATTATTTTTTTACAACACCTGCGATAATAAGTATTTTTGCAGGTGCTTTTTTTTTTATTATTCAAACAATTCCGAAATTATATAATCAGAAATGAAAATTCCATCTAAATTTAATTTCAAATAATTAGAATTAAGCTCAAAATATTCAACAAATTCTCTACTTTTGACTTTTTTAATAAATTTATCAAAAAACTGAGGAAAACAGCTTTTTAAAGCAGAAATATTAAGCCCTTTACTCGTTCTGAGCCCTAACATAATCTTTTCGTTGAAAATATCTGTCGGCGTTAAAACCTCGTTTTCCTCAAAAAGTTTTTGCTCGTCTATCTGTTGAAAATACTCAGGCAAGCGGCGGCTGTTCCAAGACCGTGAATTATTATAATACGAATGTGCCGAAGGACCGAAACCCAAATACGGAACAAAATCCCAATAATTAGAATTATGACGGGAATGTTTTTCAGGTAAAGAGTAATTGGAAATTTCATAATGATTATACCCTTGAGATTCCAACAAGGAATGAACTAAACGGAACTGACGCAAAAAAAACTCATCATCAGGCTTATGAATCTTTCCGCTCAAAAGTTTTTTATAAAAAATCGTATTCTCTTCAATACCAAGACTATAAGCCGAAATATGCGGGATTTTTTTATCAGCAAAAAACTTCATGCTCTTCTCAATTTCCTTTTCCGTCAATATTTCATAACCGAAAATATAATCAACGGAAAAATTATCAAAACCGTATTTTTCACATAAATTCAAATATCGATAATTATCTTTTACAGAATGATTTCTGCCAAGGTATTTCAAGCCCTGGTCGTCCATCGCCTGAAACCCCGCCGACAAACGGTTTATAAATTCGGAATTTTTCAAAGCAGAAAAGTATTCCTCTGTAGCGTGTTCAGGATTAATCTCAATCGTACATTCCAAATTTTCAGAAAGCTTATAATTATCACGAATTGTATTAAAAATAGTTTCAATCATTTCAAAGGGTAGGATAGAGGGTGTCCCGCCGCCGAAATATATTGTCTGAATCGTTTCGTTTTCAAAAAGATACGATTTTAATATAATTTCTTTAACTATATTTTTCATAAATACAGCTATAAAATGATTATCTTTGCCGCATTTAACGGAATAAAAATCGCAATAACCGCATTTCCTTACACAAAAAGGAATGTGCACATACAGTCCCGACATGTTAAACAAAATTAAAAATTACAAATTCAGTATTATATGGGCAGTGATAATGCTTATCGGCTGCACTATAAAAGTAGATCTTCCTCACGATGAAGACCCTACAAAATTTCATATTCCGCACGCTGACAAAATAGTCCATTTCGGCATTTTTTTCATTTTATCAGCATTAATAGGATTTGAAAAAAAGATTCTCAAAACCTCCGATAAAATAAAAATCATTTTAATTGGAACTGTTTACGGTATCCTAATCGAAATAATTCAATACTTTATACCATGGCGCGGATTCGATTATTTCGATATGCTCGCAGACAGCATAGGAGCAATTTGCGGAGTTATGACGCTCGATGCGGGGCGTTCCCTTTTGAAAAAGGGAACCGGAAACTTTTAAGAGATATTAATTAGGGAAAGCCCCAAAAGGCTTTCCCTAATTAATATCTCACAAAAGTTCTTTGGTTCTTTCTTTCAAGAAAGAACAGCCCCCGCGGCTTGAGCGGTCTTACTTCACCGGAATTTTTTCTATTCTGCGTTGATGTCTACCACCTTCAAATTCGGTGTTCAAGAAAGCCTCAAGTATTTCTACGGCTTCGTCTTTAGAGATAAAGCGAGCGGGCAAAGACAATACGTTAGCGTTGTTGTGAGCGCGGGCGAGGCGTGAAATTTCTTTATTCCAACACAGAGCTGCGCGAATACCCTGATGTTTGTTAGCGGTGATAGAGATACCGTTACCGCTTCCGCAGATAGTTATACCGTAGAATTCGGGACTTTTTTCAACGTTTTCAGCAAGGGGGTGAGCGTAGTCTGCATAGTCGCAACTATCGGCAGAATTAGTGCCGAGGTCTTCTACAACAAAACCTTTTTTTACTAAATAATCTTTTAAAAAGAGTTTCAACTCATAGCCGGCATGGTCAGATGCCATAAATAATTTATTGATTTTCATACGTTTATAAATTAATTTATAATACTTTTTATAATTTTTTTCGATAATGTTAATAACTGTTTAGAGTACAATTAATGCTAATGTACTGAAAACTACACATTTAGCGTTTTTTTTAACACCAGTTTTAAACATATTAACACAGTGATTTTTAGTAACTTACAGAAGTTATCAACATACTATGTTGATAGTGTGTTGAACAAGTGTTTAAAAAGTGTTGATAATGTGCAAAAGTACATTAAAAATAAAAATTATCAACATTTCTTTTCAGTTTATCCACAGGATTCAACAAACAAATCAACATTTTTTTCAACATCTTCGAGAAAAAGTTTATCAACAATAAACATTAACAGCGAAAGTTGTTGATAGTGTTGATAACATATGTAAGTCATTAAAAATCAGCATTTAGTTATCAACATTATCTGTTGAAAAAAGTGAATGAGTGTTAATAATTACACTTTGCAAAAATAACCAAAAAAGTTATCAACACTATCAACAAGTAATAATAATCATCAAAAAAATATTTAAAAAAATATATTATTTTTATTTTTAGCGAAGAAGGGTGGTGATTTTTGGGGGATTTTTATAGAGGAGAAAAAACTTTTTATGATTTTTATAAAAATAAAATTCGTGATAATGGTTTTTATAATCACAGAAATAAAAAATTCATAATTATAATTATAAAAGCAAAAATTCATAATCATTATTATGAAAATTATAAAAGTAATAGAGATAATTATAATTGTGATTATAAAAATTATAAAAATAAAAATTCATTATCATTATTATAAAAATCATAAAAGTAATAGAGATAATTATAATTGCGATTATAAAAATTATAAAAATAAAAATTAATAATTATTATTATGAAAATTATAAAAGTAATAGAGATTATTATAATTGTGATTATAAAATTATAAAAATAAAAAAATCGTAAAAATAAAATTATAAAATAAAAATATAAAAACAAAAAATCATAATTATAATTATGAAAATAATGGAGATAATTATAATTATGATTATAAAAAATATAAAAAAGTAAAAAGTTAAAATTTCAGTTTTAATGAGACATCAGTGCTGATGTCATAATGTTTGTAATCCTCTGTCGGGAGCTTGCTGCGGTATTCGTAATTGAAATTTACGTCAAGAAAAACCCTTGAACTTATTTTTGACGAAAGTTTCGTGATAGAGGTTACTATGTAATCCGAAAAATCTTTTAAGGAGGGCTGATAAAACGTGTTGTGAACAATCGAAAAATTTTCTCCGATTTTCTGTTTTATTTTCGGCCTTACTGAAAGTCTTAAAACCTCTCTGTCAAGTTGATTTTCTTCCGGCGTGTAATCCACGTTGTCATAAACCAATGCTATGCTCAGTGAATAATCGCAGATGCTCTCTTTTGTGAAAATTCTGTATTTTGCACCTGTTAATGCACTCATTTTCAAGTCGTAACCTTTGTATTTGTTGGTTAGAGTTTCAATGGCTATGAACGGTGACCAACGTCCGTACTGATACAAATCCAATTTTAGACCTGAGTTAAAACCTTTGTTTGTTTCTTTTTCGTCTTCTCTTTGATAAACGAATTTGTAATTTATCTCGCCCGAAATTACACTATCGTTACGCTGAAGTTCTGCATAATTTTTTGCCGACATGTTTTCAACGTTTCCGGAGTTTTGCGAAAAACCTGCACCGAGTTCAAAATCCCATTTTTTCTGTGCATTTGCTTTTAGTCCTAATGCTGTGATTAACAATAAGATATAAATCTTTTTCATCTCTTATACTGATAATTTTTTTTGCAAAGGAAACATTTTTTTTGCAGAAAAAAAAATCGTACTTTTGCCGCTAAAAATTCAGAGGATTATGGGCAAAATTAAACAACTTGCATCTCAGACTTTTATTTACGGTTTGAGTTCTATTGTGGGACGGCTTTTAAATTATTTGTTAGTTCCGCTTTACACCCGCGTTTTCGTGCCTTCGGAGTACGGAATTATAACCGAAATGTATACTTATGTTACATTTTTGATGATTCTTTTAACTTACGGTATGGAAACCGGATATTTTTATTTTTCCAAAACGCAAAACAATCCCGACAAAGTATTTTCTACTGCTGCAACTTCCTTATTTATAACGAGTTCAGTTTTTGTAATTGCCGGGCTTCTTTTTTCGGGACAGATTGCTGAAATTTTGAATTATCAAACCCATGAAAATTATATTTCGCTTTTTGTGATAATTCTCGCTTTGGACGCTTTTACATCCATTCCTTTTGCACGGTTAAGACAACAGAACAAAGCTTTGAAATTCGGTATTTTTAAGCTCATTAATATTTGTGTTAATATTGGTTTGAATTTGTTTTTTATCTTGTATCTGCCTAAAACCGGATATTATGATGAAAATTTTGGTGTTGGATATGTCTTTTTGGCGAATTTTATGGCAAGTCTTTTAACGCTTTTGCTTTTCGTGCCTGAATTTTTCAAAGTCAAATATAGTTTTGACTTTGCATTGTTGAAAAATATGCTTGTTTATTCTTTACCGCTTTTGGTTTCGGGTTTGGCGGGAATGATTAACGAGTTTTTTGACAGAGTTTCCATAAAGTTTTTTTATACCGTTCCTGATTCTATAACAGATGCTAACAGTTATATTCTCAGCGAATTAGGTATTTACGGTGCTAATGCTAAAATTGCCGTTTTGATGACCTTGTTTATTCAGTGTTTCAGATATTCGGCCGATCCGTTTTTCTTTTCTAACAAGGGGTCTGTAGATTTCAACGATTTGTTTGCAAGAGTAAATAAATATTTACTGACCTTTGGATTATTCATTTTTTTGGGGATTATGTTCTATTTAAACGTGATTAAGTATTTTGTTGATTCATCATACTGGTCGGGCTTAAAAGTTGTTCCTTTCCTTTTAATAGGGCATTTATTGGTCGGATTGGTTTATTTGCAGTCGTTTTGGTATAAATTGAATTCCAAAACGGTTTATGGAATTTATATTTTTATAATCGGTGCGGTGGTAACTATTGTTTTGAATTATATTTTCGTTCCCTTGTACGGTTATGTTTCATGCGCGGTTGCGAATGTGGCTTGTTATCTTATAATGTTGATAATTACGTTTTTGTGGGGAAAAAAATATCTTGTTTGCGATTATGATTTCAAGAATATGATATTGTATACCTCTTTGGCGGCCGTTCTTTACTTTGTATCATGTTTTACAAAAGAGCTTGAGTTGGTTTGGGAGATTATTGTTAATACTTTGCTGCTTATGATTTTTGCAGGCGTGGTTTTCAAGAGAGAGAATTTGGGACAGATGCTTGCTAAGCTTATGCACAAATTTAAACGTTAATTATGTTGATAACTTTTGTAATTGGTTAAAAATCAGTATTTTATATTGTTGATAAAATTTTGTTGATAAAAACTGTGCAGATGTTTTTTGCTGTGGATTTTATTATTATTTTTGTGTATTAAAATATTGACAATTATGCAGATAAAAGTTATTAACAAGTCGAAAAATCAGTTACCAGAATATAAAACTCCATATTCATCTGGTTTGGATTTATGTGCGGATTTAGATAATGATTTGATTTTGAGACCGTTACAGAGAGTTTTAGTTCCTACGGGATTGTTTTTGGAATTGCCTGAGGGTTATGAGGCGCAGATTCGTCCGCGTTCGGGGCTTGCTTTGAAGAACGGAATTACTGTTTTGAACTCGCCCGGAACTATTGATGCTGATTACAGAGGTGAAATCAAAGTCATTTTGATTAATCTTTCTGATTCAGATTTTACTATTCGCAGCGGTGATAGGATTTGTCAGATGGTAATTCAAAGATTTGAACATATTGAATTTTTGGAAGTTGAAAATCTTAATGAATCGGATAGGGGTGAGGGCGGTTTCGGTCATACCGGTGTGTGATTATCGGCGTTTTTTATTTCTCAAAAAAAACTTGAGATTTGGTGTGTTAAATTATTTTGCTTTAATAATTTATCTATGAATATTATTTTGGGGTTATCATTGTTTTGTCTGTACTTTTGTTTAATAAAGTTTGTTTCTTTTGGGGAAAGAAAATTGTTTTGTCGTGTTATTAATTGATATTTTTTCTTAAAACTGAAAAATTATTTTTTATAAATGCCGATTTATTTGTAATTTTGTGAGAATTATAAACTTGCGTTAATATGCGGTAGTGATTATGAAACTTTTTTTTACTATACTGCTTATATTTGTTTTTTCTAAAGTTGATGCGCAGAAAAACATTGAGCAAAAAGTTCCTGATGAAGTTGAATTCAAGAACTTTTTGTCGCAGGCTGACATTTTCCTCTTGAAAGGTCAGCCTGAAAAAGCTTTGTCCGCATATAATTCATGTTTGAAACTAAATCCTAATTCTGCTGCTGCAAATTTTCAACTTGCGAGAATTTATTACAATTACAAGGACTTTGATGCAGCAATGAATTTTGCAATCTCGGCTGTGAAACTTCAACCTGACAATTATTGGTACAATGTTTTTTTAGCAACAGTTTACGAGACGACCAACAATTATTCTGAGGCTTTGAAAATTTATGAAAAGCTGATTCAAAAAAATCCGACTTATCAAGATTATTTGCGGTTGGTAAATTTTTATACGCAGTTTAATAAATTTTCGAGTGCGATTTTTACACTTAATAAGATTGAAGAGATTTACGGTTATGATTTTGACCTTAGTTTGAAAAAAATTGACATTTTCCGCCGTCAAAATAAGTTTGACGCGATGGAGAATGAATTTTGTAAAATACTTTTGACAGATTCGTCTAATTTGTCTTATCTTGGAATGTTGGAGGACTTCTATTTATCGACTTCCCAAATATCTAAGGCTCAATCAGTTCTGAAAAAAATGAAAAGTATTGATGACAAAAATCCTTTGTCATATCTCGCTCAGGCTTATTTCTGTCGTGCAACTGCCCAGACGGAATGTTTCTATCAAAATCTCATTGAGTCTTTTCGTAGCGAGGAAATTTCAACTAAAGAGAAGATTTCAATCATTCAAGACATAGTTATGAATTCGGAAAATTTTTCGGAGGAAAAAGTTTCCGAGCTTTACGATGCGGTATTGAAAACTTCCGGGGAAAATTTTGAAGTCTTGTCTTCGTATGCGGATTTTTTGATGGTCATAGAAAATTATGACAAAGCCGCCGAGGTCTTGAGGCTTTGTACTAAAATCGACAAATCTGATTTTTCGCTTTGGAGAAAAATTTTCAAGGTTTATGTTATGACGGAAGATTTTAGGAGTTTGAAATCTGCTGTCGAAGATGCTGAAGAATATTTTCCTGCTCAAGTTGAGGTGATGTTGTATTCAGCGGTTGCCTTTATGAATTTGAAGGATTTTTCCTCTGCTGAGGATATGCTTTCTCAAGCTAGGGATTTTGGAATCGAAATGACGGATGCTGCAAATCTGTTTTATTTTTATTCTGGTGTTTATAATTATAAGATAGGAAAAACGGACGATGCTTTTAAGTGTTTTCAGCAATATTATAATCTTAATCATTCCGATTATAATATTTTGGCTCAGTACGCTTATTATTTGGTTGATTCTAAAAAGGATTTGCCTCTTGCTCAAACGATTATAAAACAATGCGTTGCTTTTGATAATTTTAATTATTACTTTCATTATGTTTACGCGTTTTATATGTTTAGAACCGGAGATTTGAAATCGGCTCAATACTTTATCGAGAAGTCCAATTCGCTCAATGCTATGAAAAAATATTACACGTTTGAACTTGCGGGAGATATTTTTCAAAAGGCGGGTGATTGTGAAAGAGCCGTTTCGTTTTGGTCTTTGTCATTGAGTTACGGCTCTGATAAAGAAACTATTGATGCTAAAATTAAAAATTGTAAATAATAATTTAGGATATGAAATATTTTTTTAGAATAGTATTTTTTGTTGTGATTCCGCTTTTGTTTTTGTCTTCGTGTAAAGGCAAAAACAAGGCTGATAATAATCATGACAATAAGCAAAACGTTACGGTTTCTTCGGATACGGGTGTTGATTTAAGCAGTCCTTTATATCTTAAAGCAAAGGATATGTATCTTAATCAAGATACGTTTTCTACTGTTGAGATAAGGTTTGATTTAAAACTTCAGTTGCCGGACAAAAATGTCTCTGGTTCAGGTACGTTACGTATGGCGAATGATTCTTTGATGTGGCTTTATATAAAGGCATTCGGACTTGAAATAGCTCGGGCAAAATTTACGAAGGATTCAGTTTTTGCTGTTGTTAAACTCAAAAATCAATATTTCAAAGGCGATTATTCGGTTTTGAAAAAGTTTTTTCCCGTGGATTTTGACTTTGATATTTTGCAATCGGTATTTTTGAATAAGTTTTTCTTGTTTCCGAAAAATTCGGTTGAAAATCTTTCATATTTTACGCCTGAAGAGCAGAGTGGAAAATTGATTTTATCATCGGGTGAAAAGTTTGCTCAGAATTATTCGATGATTAATAAAATAACGCTTTCTACCCAAAAGAATAGGGTGGAGGAGAATGTGGCGGTTACTGTGCAGTCGCAGAAAGGTATTAAAATAAGATACGCTGATTTGAAAGATTTTGGTGGACATCTTTTGCCTTTGCAGGTTGTTTTTGAAGGTCAGGGCACGGATTTTTCCGTAGCGTTTGATTATCAAAAAGCAGTTTTTGGTAAGGCGTTGCAATATCCTTTAACGATTCCCTCTACTTATAAACCTTTTGAATTTTAGTCGGATTTTTCCTTTATTTTAATAAAAGGAGGAAAGTTATAAGTGAAAATGAAAAAATGAAGAAATGAGAAAAATATTTGTAATTGTTTTAGTTTTGTTTTGTATGAGTTCTAAAGCGCAGGTCGGTTTAGAGGAGCAGACAGCGTATTTGGACAGTGTTTTAACGGGATTAACGGATATTAATGATACTGATTTGTCGCTTAGTATTTTGGACAGGCAGTTGGATTTGAAGAATTCTGTTATATCGAAGTTAAAATTTCAGATTGAGCAGGTTGATAAAGACATTTATAACAATGAATTGTTTTTTCAACGGCTTAATTCTCAGTTGGATTATGAGAAGGAGATTTATAAATCGCTTATTATAACGGCTTGGAGGTTGCGTGACAAAATGTATCAGAATTTTGATATTTTTTCGTTTGACAACCTTTATAAAACGTATAGGCAATTTCTTTATATTAAGTGGCTTAAAGATTACCGCTTAAAGAAAATTAAAAGGATAAATGCTTTGAAAGCGGAAATTGTTGCCACCGTTGAGAAGTTAGATTCTATTAAGGCCAAGAAAAATAATTTGGCGGAGAAATTGGGTGTTGAGCAGTCGTTTATAAAGCGTTATAGTACCTCGCGGAATTTGATTGCTAAGAATTTTTCGCAGAACAAGAATGGAGAAATTTCACGTGAAATTCTTAAAAACAATCTTGATTCTATCGGTACATCGGCTTTAGCTCCTATAAAAACAGAGTCAGATAGGCTTTCGGCATTATTTGAAGTTCAGAAAGGTTATTTGATTTGGCCGGTGCATAAGGCTGTTATAATTAAATATTTCGGCGAATCTAAGCACCCGGTTTACGAGAAAGTAACTGTTAGAAACGATGGTTTGGACTTTTGCGTGCCTTCTCAGGCTAAGGTCAGATGTGTTTATAACGGAACGGTAACAAAAATTGTAATTTTGCCGCAGAATAAATATTCTGTTATAGTTAGGCACGGAACGTATTTTACGGTTTATTCCGGGCTTGATCATATAAAAGTTTCTGTCGGCGACGAATTAGAAAAGGAAGATACGATTGGCGGTTTTGATACTCAAAGCAAAAACAGCGTGTTTAATTTTCAGATTTGGCACGATTCCAAAGCGCAAAATCCGTATTATTGGCTAATTAGAAACGTAGATAAAGATAAAAAATGAAATCGAATTTTTCTGTCATAGAGGCTAAACTCAACGATTTTATCCGAAAGTTTTATTCAAATAGGATAATAACGGGAGTTTTATTGTTTGTGCTGATATTTTCCGTATCGGTATTTACGCTTTTTATGGTGGAGGGATTTTCGTTTATGCAGCCTTCGGTAAAGACAATTTTGTTTTATTTTGCTCTGTTTTTGTTTTTATCGGTCTTTGTTTTCTTTATTTTGATACCTGTTCTGAAAATTTTCAAACTGATTCCGTATTTAAGTTATCAGGAGGCTTCGGATATAATTTCGCGTTATTTCAACGATTCTAACGGCGTTTTAACGAATATTTTGCAATTAAATTCGCTTGATGACTCGAAATCCGAATTGTTGATTGCTGCTATTAATCAAAAAATTGATAAAATTTCCCCGTGGAATTTTACTACGGCGATTGATTTTAAGCGAACGACCCGCTTTTTGATGCAGTCTTTAACAATTTTGGGCTTGTTGCTTGTTTTGAGTTGGGCGTTTTCTAATAGAATTCGTCAAGGCGCAACACGTTTTATGGATTATTCGACTTATTACGAAAAAGAGAATCCGTATACTTTTTCGCTTTTAAGCGATAATTTGCAGTGTGCTGCCGGTGAAGATTTTTTAGTTTTAGTTAAGATTGACGGTCCTGATGTTTTAAGGGACGTGTATCTTTCCGGCGAGGATTTTTCTGTTAGAATGAATTCTGACTCTGCGGGTTATTATTCTTATAATTTAAAGAATCTGAATTCAAATTTGGATTTTCATGTAAATTATTCGCTTTACCGTTCTGAAAATTTTGGTATTGAAGTTTTTCAAAAGCCTCAGGTTTTGCGTTCGTCTGTTCAGGTTTTACCGCCTTCATACACCAAAATCAGCAGTGAGGAATTTGAAAATACAGGCGATTTAACAGTTCCTTTTGGCTCTAAAATTGTTTGGAATTACGAGATTTCTTCCGTTAAGAATTTTCAGTTTTTTGCTGATTCTTCCAAGGTGGATGTTAGTTCAAAAAATAACGAAATTCGCATCGAAAAAACCGCCAAAAAGAGCTTTGATTACCATTTTGTTATTGATGGAGAAAATTCTTATAATCAGACATCTGAATTGTTTCACGTGAACCTTATTCCAGATTATTATCCGACTATTCAAGTTATTTCTGCTGTGGACTCTACGGTTGCAAATGCCTTGTATTTTTCGGGTCATATTTCAGATGATTATGGTTTTTATTCTTTGAATTTTGTGTATTTTGACCCTGACGAGCCGAAAAATTTACATTTTGAGAAAATTGATTTTAACGAGAGTCTTTCTCAAGATTTTTTCTTTTATTATGATTTTTCTAATCTTAAAAAAACGATTTCTTATTATTTTGAGGTTAGGGATAATGATAATATTTCCGGATTTAAGTCTTCTAAAACATCTTATTCTGTTTATACGGCGGTTTCAGATCAAGAAAAACAGAATAGAATAGATAATCTTCAGTCTTCGATGGTTGATAAAGTTGAAAAAGCGCAATCGCTTTTGAGAGAATTAAATAACGATTTGAATGATTTTCAAAAATCGGTGGCTGCTAATAAAAATTTGTCGGAATGGGAAAAGAAACTCAAACTTGATAATTTAATGAATAAGCAAGATAAACTAAAGAGTCTTTTGGAAGAAATTTCTGAAGATAATAAGTTTAAAAATGCTTTTGAAAATCAATTATCGTCTGAGGAAAACGAGGAATTACAGAAAAAACAACAGCAATTACAAGAATTATGGGATCAATTATTGACCGACGATATTAAAAAACTAATGGACGAAATTAGTGAATTAGCAAAAAATCTGTCAGAAAAGACGATGCGTGAGAATGTTCAGGATTTAAAATTTGATTACAATCAGATTTCCGAGCAATTAGATAGAAATAATACGCTAATGAAAATGTTTAACATCGAGAATAAACTTCAAAATATTTCTAACGAGATGTTAAACTTATCTAAAGATTTGAGTGATGTTTCCAAGCAATTGTCTGAACCAAACAAACTTTCTGATGCACAGAAAGAGCAACTTTCTAACGATTTAGAGAGTATTAAACAGCGTTTTGAACAAGAAAAAAATAATTACAAAAATCTCCAAAATCAAAACGAGGAATTAGGCGAAAATAAATTGGATATTCCGCAATTAGAACAAAAGTTCGAGGAAATCAAAAATGAATTAAATAGCGAATCTGATAAATTAAACGAACTTTTTGAACAAAATAAAACAGATAAAAATCAAAAATCTGATTTAAAAAGCGAAAAATCTAATAATAAAAACTCTCAAAAAGGCGATAGCAAATTAGATTCTAATGATAAAAATAATCAAAATAATAACGGTGATGAGTCTAATAAATCAGATTCACGTGAAACAAAGTCTGATAATAGACAACTTCAAGAGCAAATGCAAGATACGGCTGATGATTTAGAGCAAATGTCAAGTGAAATGCAAGGACTTCAGCAGCAAAACGGACAGAAGAAAAACCAGGAGAATATTAATGATATTCGTCAGATTTTGGATAATTTACTTACGCTTTCGTTTGCTCAGGAGGATGTAATGAATACTGTTAAAACAGGTTCTAATTATCTTGGTACTTCTATACCGAAGCAGATTGAAATTAAAAAGGATTTTTCTCTGGTTGTGGATTCTATTTATGCTCTTGCAAATCGTGAGCCTTCGTTAGGACATACTGTTTATGAGAAAATTTCGGATATTAATTCGTATCTTGGAAAAATTGAGGGCGAATTGAATGAAAATCATAAGAGTGATGCTTTGCGCTATCAGCATAATGTTTTGGTTGGTTTTAATGATTTATCTCTTTTGTTTTCTGAAATTCAAGATCAAATGCAGAATCAACAGAGTCAGTCGCAGTCGTCTTCTTCGCAAGAAAATTCTTCAAGAAACTCTTCAAAAAATAAGAAACAAATGGCGGAGCGTCAGCAAAATATGCAGCAGATGAAAAATCAACAGCAATCGTTGAAAGATATGTTGCAAAAGATGTTACAGCAGCTACAAAAGGGTGATACTCCGAAGAATCAGCAATTAGTGCAATCGTTGAAACAAATGGAGATGTTGCAGCAGCAATTGCAGCAGTTGCAAAATCAAGGTGGTAATACACCAAAGCAGCAGCAATTACTCAATCAAATGAATCAACTTATGGAAGATTCTAAACGCGATATTGTTAATCGTAATATTAACAAGTCACTTATCGACCGTCAAAATGCCATATTTAATAAATTATTGGATCTTGAGACGGCTGAGAAACAACAAGAATATGATGAAAAACGCGAAAGTAAGCAAGCGTCAGATTTACAGCAACAATCAAAAGAAGACTTGAAGCTCAAATTTAAAAAGTTTGGTACGAAAGAATTTCTTAATTCTCCCGTATTGAATTTAAACTTATTTTATCAAAATAAGTACAGTGAATATTTGCAAAATATAGAATAATATAAAAATGTTTCACATGAAAACGTCATTATCATTCGGTTCTAATCTCGAAAAAATTTCTTCTGTGGAGAAATTTATTGATTCTGTATGTACGGAATATGATATTTCTGAAGAAGTTTATGGCAATATTTTAATTGCTACAATTGAAGCGGTAAAAAATGCTGTTGTTTATGGCAATAAAAATGATACCGCAAAACCTGTTACTGTTACTGCTTATATTGCTGACGACGAGTTGGTTGTTGTAGTGAAAGATAGCGGGGAGGGGTTTGATTATGAAAACTTACCTGATCCGACTTTACCTGAGAATATTGAAAAAGATTCGGGTAGGGGAGTGTTTTTAATTAAAAACCTTGCTGATAAAGTTGAATTTTTGGACAATGGTTCAAGGATTAAAATGGGTTTTAAATTACTTTAAGATATAATGATTGACTTTAATTTTGAAGATATTGAATTTAAATTGCCGGATAATTCTTTATTAAGAAACTGGATTGAATATACAATTCGGAATGAAAATAAGGAATTAGGTAATATTTCTTATATTTTCTGCTCTGATGAGTATCTTTGGAATATGAATAAACAATATCTAAATCACGATTATTATACCGATATTATTACGTTTGATTATGTAAAAGACGATATAATTTCGGGTGATTTGTTTATTAGTTATGATAGAATCTTGGATAATGCAGAAAAGTTTAAAGTTTTACGTGAAACAGAACTTTTACGTGTTATGATTCATGGAGTGTTGCATTTGATAGGTTATGATGATGTAACTGATGAATTGGAGAAAGAGATTCATAAGAAAGAAGATTTTTATATTGATATTTTTGAGAAGAAGTTTAGAAAATGATGATTGAAGAATATGATATAATCGTTATTGGTGCGGGACATGCAGGTTGTGAGGCTGCGTATGCTGCTGCAAGACTTGGTGTTAAAACCTTGCTTATTACGATGGATATGACAAAATTTGCTCAAATGTCTTGTAATCCTGCTATTGGTGGTATTGCTAAAGGGCAAATTGTACGTGAAATTGATGCTCTTGGTGGTTTAACGGGTGTTGTTACGGATATGAGTTCGATACAATTTAGAATGTTGAACCGCTCAAAAGGTCCTGCAATGTGGTCGCCGAGGTCGCAATGTGATAGAACGAAGTTCTCAATTAATTGGAGAATGTTGCTTGAAAAAGTACCGAATTTATATTTTTGGCAAGATACGGTCAAAAATATTGAAGTTGAAAATGGCGAAATTCAAGGCGTTGAAACCGTTTTTGGCGTGAAATTTAAATGCAAAAAAGTTGTTATTACAGCAGGAACATTCTTAAATGGATTAATGCACGTTGGCGAAAATCAAGCTGTCGGCGGTAGGATAGGGGAGATTCCTGCTCGTGGTTTAACTGAAGCTTTGCTTAAAGCGGGTGTTAAAACCTCGAGAATGAAGACTGGTACACCTGCGAGAATTGACGGTAGAACGATAGATTTTTCGGCGATGACACCTCAAGATGGTGATGAAAATCCCGATTCTTTCTCGTTTATGGCACATAAAATTGAACGTTTGCCACAGAGAAAATGTTATATTTCTTATACTAATCCTAAGGTTCATGATGAATTACGTAAGGGTTTTGATCGTTCTCCCTTGTTTAATGGTACTATAAAATCTACGGGACCGAGATATTGCCCGTCAGTGGAAACAAAAATCGTTACCTTTGCTGACAAACAATCACATCCTGTTTTTTTAGAGCCGGAGGGTACTGATACGTGTGAGTATTATCTTAACGGATTTTCTTCTTCATTGCCATTTGAAGTTCAGTATGCTGCAATTAGACTTATTCCAGGCTTGGAAAAAGCGAAAATTTTCCGTCCGGGTTATGCTATAGAATACGACTATTTTGATCCTACACAGCTGTATCATACGTTGGAGTCAAAGGTAATTAAGGGCGTTTATTTTGCTGGACAAGTAAATGGAACAACCGGTTACGAGGAAGCAGCGTGTCAAGGTTTGATGGCAGGATTGAATGCTGCGTTAAGTTTCACGGGAAACAAAGAGTTTGTTTTATCAAGAAAAGATGCTTATATTGGTGTTTTGATTGATGATTTGGTGACTAAAGGTGTTGATGAGCCTTATAGGATGTTTACTTCGAGATCAGAATATCGTATACTTTTAAGGCAAGATAATGCTGATGAAAGGCTTACTGAGAAGGGTTTTAGTCTTGGATTGGCTGATAAAGAACGTTATGATTTCTATCAAAACAAGAAACAAAACGTTGAAAAAATATTAGAATATTGTAAAAATACTTCTGTTTCTTGTGATAGAATTAATGGTTATATCCAACAAAAAGGTGGAAAACCATTGACTCAAGGTAATAAATTGAGTGCGATAATTTTGAGAACGGAAGTTAATTTGGAAGAATTAAAAGATTTGTTCCCGTTTTTGAAGCGTTTTGATAGATACGAAATAGAATCTGCGGAAATAAAAATTAAGTATCAGGGTTATATTGATAGGGAAGAGGCAACCGCTGAAAAATTATCCCGTTTGGATTATGTAACAATACCTGATGGTTTGGATTTTGCTTCTATACTTTCTTTATCAACGGAATGTCGCCAAAAATTAGCACGTATTAAGCCGAAGACGATTGGTCAGGCTTCAAGAATTCCCGGTGTTAGTCCCGCTGATATCAATACGCTTTTGATATATTTAGGACGATAATTTTTTTTGAGAGAAAAAGAATTTTATATTTACACTTTTTTGTTTTGAAGGTGTTGATTTT
>Ga0310695_10002873_pt1 | contig 35146 bp, 30 predicted proteins | sample RumenRJG_04DNA_FD_203882 | JGI IMG/M metagenome (GOLD analysis project Ga0310695, IMG submission 203882) | Bovine rumen microbial communities from Lethbridge, Alberta, Canada - RJG_04 (v2) (version 2) | ecosystem: Host-associated > Mammals > Digestive system > Stomach > Rumen | place: Canada... | reverse complement strand
TGCTATCTCATAATGAATCTAACCCATCCTTCGAGGTGGAAATCGGATTTATTTATAGGAGGTAGCCATGAGATTGGACTACAAAAGTATCATTACAAAGCACTACTTGCTTCATCTATCCGGCAAGGATATAGCGGATCAGATTGGAGCAAGCAAATCTGGTGTCAACGGATTCCTTAAGGCTTTTGAACAGGCAAAGGGTATTTCATATCCGCTCCCGCCAGGTATCACAAACGAGGGTATAGAAGCACTTGTCTATCCCTCTGCTACAGCATCCCATGCAAGGGATGAGAGCTATCGGCTCCCGGATTTTGCCCAGATCCATAAAGAAATGACCACACGGAAGAACATGACGCTGGTATATCTTTGGGGAAAGTATGATCGTGAGTGCGAGAATTCCGGACTTAAGGCATACTCATACAGGCAGTACTGCACACTGTTTTCAAAATGGTGTGAGCAGAATGACATGGCATTCACAATGCCGGTATATAGCGGGCAGTCAATGGAAGTAGATTTTGCCGGTAACACCTTTGAAATGACAGACAGGCTTACCGGAGATGTGCTTACGATTGTTGTGTTTGTGGCCATTCTGCCATACAGCAACCGAACATATGCAGAAGGCATGATCTCTACAAAAGAGCCCCAGTGGATCGAGGTCAACAATCATGCGCTGGATTACTTCGGCGGCGTTCCGGCTATTGTCACCCCGGATAATTGTAAGCAAGCTGTAATCGTCAACAAGGACTGGATAGAGCCGGAGCTTAACAAAGACTATGCTGAATGGGCAGAGCATTACGGGACTGCCATACTTCCGGCCAAGGTGAAGAAACCCCGTTTCAAGAGCCATGTAGAAGGAGCTGTAGGCATTCTGGAAAAGGGTCTTTTCCATGTTTTGGAAGAGAGACAGTATTTCAGTCTGAGGGAATTCAATGAGGATCTCTGGGAAGAACTTGAAAAGCTGAACGACCAGCCTTTCAAGAATAAAGAGCACACCAGGAATTATTACTGGGAGGAGGAAAAGCAGGATCTTATGCCCCTTCCTCCCGTGCATTACGAGTACACGGAGAGGAAAGAAGCAAAGGTATCAAGCGATTTCCACGTACGCTTTGATAATGCTTATTATAGCGTAGATAAAGCCTATTTACACAAAAAAGTTTTGATACGGGCCACGACTTTGAAAGTCAGGATTTACAGCACTTTTGGTGACCTTATCTGCGAACACCCAAGAGCCACATCCAAAGGCCAGCATGTGACAAACACCGAGCATCTTCCGCGGAATTACAGGACAATGCGTGCTTGGAGTGGGCCATACTTTATCGAGAAGGCAATGGAGATTGGACCGAATACCGTGGCTCTTATAAAGACCGTCCTTTCAAGCAAGGTTCTTGAGGTGCAGACGTACCGCACCTGTGTAGGGATTCTCCAGTATAAGGACCGCTACAACGGTGCAGTCCTTGAAGAATGCTGCACGCGGGCTATGAAGGCAAACCGCCCTTATTATTCTTATATAAAGAATACAGTCGCCCATGTGGCAGAGGAACTCAAGGTGGAGCCTTGTAGTAAGGCGGAGATAAAGAACACAGAGCCTAAAAAAGGCGGCATCACAAGACCGGCCAAAGCATCGGATTTAAGCACGCTCCTTTCTAAAAGCAGGGATCTTCTTGAAAACGGGGGTGATGAATAATGGTAAGTGAAATTCAGTCTATGAATGCCATTATTGACGAACTCCGGGAGATCGGGCTCAAAAAAATGGCAGAAGAACTGGACACCCAGTATAATTCGCCGGATTTCATTAAGCTTGACCGTGTAGAACTTATCCGTAAGATTGTCGATTCTGAGTACATCTACAGGTCCAACAAACGGCTGGCTACGAGGCTGCAGCTCGGACACCTCAAAGGATGCCCTCAGGATCTTTCTAACTGTGTTGATACTGCTGAACGGACCTATGCACCGGAAGGTACAATAAAACACCTTTCGTCGCTGAAATTTATCGAGAACGGGATGAATGTCTGTATCCTGGGAGCCTCAAACAGCGGAAAGACATACCTGGCAAAAGCTATAGGCCTAAGCGCCTGCTCACACTACAGGGTTGAATACTTCTGTACGGAGGACTTGATGGATACCCTCATGCTCCTCAAAAAAACCGACAAGAAAAAGTTCGGAAGCCGGAAGAAACACCTGTGCTGCATAGAACTGCTCATTCTGGATGATTTTCTCCTCCATTCCTTTACCGAGGAGGATGAGATCAAAGCCATCCATGAGATATTAAACAAGAGGCAGGAAGCAACAAAAAGCACGATTATCTGCTCACAGAGACTACCTAACGACTGGAAGGCTCAGATACTGAATGATGAGATTGCAGCTGATGCGATAATGAAACGGGCTACAAAGCATTACACTGTGATGATAAATCTGAAGGAAGATAAGTAAATATATGAAATGATCGGCCGGTGATCACCGCCGGCCGACCGTTCTATAACCGCACCGCGACCGCTGGACAGCGCACCACCGACCGCCGGAGGCCGCAAAACGCAATTAAAACATGAGAGATGTTTAGGATTTATTTACAATGATTATTATAAACATTAAAATGGATTAATAGTTAAAGGTTGTAAATCAATGTCATTCTGAGCGAAGCGAAGAATCTTTAATCTATGTGAGGTGAAAATAATGGGAAATGACGAAAAAATGCCTACCGAGAGAGAATGGCTCCTGATGGAAGCTATCTGGAGTTATGAGGAAAAGAAAGATGGTACAGGGGAAGGCATTACTTCTTCCGAGATACTGGATATGGTATGTAAAACAGATGAGATGACTGTCCGTACGGAAAGAGTTCTGATGCACCATCTTGTGAGAAAGGGGCTGGTGGGCTATACAGTGGATGCTCAAGACAGTCGTGTATATCATTATTATTCAAAAAAGACAAAAGAAGAATGCCTGAAAGAGAAACAACAGGATTTTATTGACCTGTATTTCAGTGGGAACCGTGTTGGTGCTGCGGCATCATTTATCAAGGATATCGAACTGTCAGACAGTGATATAAATGAGCTTGAAAAGATTCTTAAGCAAAGGAAAAAATGAATGGACAACACGATGTTGGTAATTTTCAGGCATCTGAAAGCATTTGAGGATCTTCTGGATTTCTCATCAGCTTATATAGTAACTGTAGCTTTGAGGTGTACGATTGTATCTTTCGTGTTATTGGCCGTAGTAATGACAATACGTTCAACGATACTTAAGAATACTGTATTCCTGAAAGGCATGATATGGTCGCTTATGCTCCTGTTTCCTTTTTTCGGAAAACTGAAAGCATATTATGATGCCGGGATCCCGGGGATGAAAATAATATCGAAGCCTTTTCATTTTTGTCAGGAAGTCGCTATAACATACTTTTGGTTTAGAACCTGTTACATGATCATAGCAATAATATTGATCTTAAGGCTGTTTAAGAACATGGGAAGTATGAAGAAGCTTTACTGTGCAGCTGAAGAAAAGGTTATTTTCGGGGAAAAGCTGGGAATCATAGACCTGCCTATATCTCCCTGCACATTTGGGCTTTTTTCTCCGAAGATCCTGTTCCCGAAAAATCTGATGGAGGAGCTTGAAGATGAAGAACTGAAAACGGTGATCATTCATGAAAAAGCCCACATACGGCTTGGTCATCTATGGATATTTTTTATCTGGGAACTGTTATCATCATTCTACTGGATGAATCCGTTCCTCAAGTTGTCTTTTCCTTTGCTCCGGGCAGATATGGAGGAAATATGTGACCGGGTGACTATTGCAACAAGCGGGAAGGATTATTTGGGGTATGGAGAACTGATCCTTAAAACAGCCGTTAATTCTATGGATATGAGAAAACGCATACCAGCCATGTTTATCGGAGAAAATGGAAAGAAAGAGTTAAAGGAACGATGCATCAAGATAAGGGAATATAAGCCTTTTAGAGGTAATTATATACGGGGAATGGCTACAGTATCACTCATACTGCTCGGCAGTATCCTTATTCTTCTTATACAACACTCATATCCAAAGTATGAGATCCTGCCGGATATTACTGTCACAGATGAATTGGGAAACAGGCTTGTCGACTGGGAGAGCGCCGATAGTTCAGGAGTTGTTTTCAGAAAAGACGGTAAATTCATGGTTGATACGAAAGAATTAAGAAATAGCCTTCCGGAGGATTTTCCCAGAGATAAATATATCTATTTCTATTATGATATGTTCATGAAAATACCGGGAATGGGTGGTGGCGGCTACTGTGCCTGGCTTGAGGATGTGCCGGAAGAAGGGATTATCGAAGCAGAAGAAGGCGGACATGAGTTAAGCGATGATATATGTATTTGGTTGATCAAATGGGTACTTTGATTTTTTTATCCTAATTATTAACGGCTATTAACAAATATCAAACGAAGGATGGAATTTGATATACGCTGAAAATGCCGGTACATACCGGGGAAAGAGGTACTGATGAACGGAATCGCAGGTGTTTCTTTTCGGGAAACGAGTAAAGGCCTTGAAGTACGGGTGAGGAAAAACCCGGGAAATCAATCTCATGGAAAATTGAAAAAGAGATTGCCATATAACTTCAAACAGCTTTCAAATCAGATAATGCAGGTAAAGACTTCGGGAGCGGCACGTCCTCTGGTCAACAAGATAAGAGCGAAACTGTCCTGGCTGTATAGGAGTCTAAAATCCGGGGAATATGGGGACAGCGAGATAGCGGCAGCCATTATACACGCTGCATCTATGGAAAAGATCGCGAAGAAGAAGGTAAGACATCTGGAAGAAGAGGAAGCCGCCGAAAACGGCAGCTGTTCTGCTAACACAACCGGTGAAGATGAAGAAATATATGGAAAAGAAGAGCTTACAGAAAGCTTAAAGGAAAGCGAAGAGGTCTCTGAAGAAATGATGGAAAATCTAATGGAGGAGATTGAAGAGCTGGAAAAAGAACTATCCGAGGATATGATGTCAGAGCTTCAGGACATGGTTTCCTGTGTAGGCAAGGAGATGTCTGAAGAAGATATAAAGAACCTTAAGAGAGATCATAGACAGAAAGAAGAACAGCAGCTTACAAGAGCTGATCTCAAGTATTTGAAAGCTTTATTTGACAGGCTTGAACAGGAAAAGAAGCAGGTTTCAGCCGGCAGTTTTCAGGCCGAGGGAAATAACAGCTCGACAATCTCATTTTCTGTTGATTGTATGCCAGAGGTAGAGCGGATGGATGTGGATGTTGGGGAAACAGTAGATTTAAGCGGATAAATTGTCGGTTATCTACGTTTATAACAGTAGAGAAGAGAACTTCCGAAGATCAGTCAGGACACCCTGGATGCAGCCAATAAGCTTTTTGAGGATTATTACAGGTCGAAGGAACAGGACAAAACAACTCCGGAAATCTAATAATATGCTCTGAACTGTCCGATATAGAAAATGTAGTATTATCTCTATTTACAGGAGGGAACCTATGCAGATTCAGGGATTGAATACAGGAAGTGTTTTCGGAAAGGTAAATATTGAAGGATCTGATACAGAGCAAAGGGCCGGTGCTGAGAGACATGGCAGTGCGCTTAATATTTCAGCGGCCAAGGCATTGAAATTCCATGATGGCCAGAATGCGCTGGATCAGAGGAAAGCCCTGGCGCAGAAGCAGGCTATGCAGATAGTCAAGGATGCTTTCAAAGGAGATGGGAACCTTGATAATATAATCACTGATCTGAAGGACAGGGTCACAACCTTAAGGGACGGGATCAGTGAAAAGAAGGCCGAAGAGGTTGAGAATAATAAAAAACTGGCCGGATTACAGGAAGAATACGGTATAGATCCATTCGGAGAGGAGCATATAAAGGTCGAGGAACTGGCTCGTAAGATGATGGCGCCAAAGAGTCCTGAAAATGATGCTGCTATTGAAAAAGAAATGGAAGGCCTTACGGAATATCAGCGAAAAGCCTTGAATATCGTAACAAAAACAAAAGCAGACGGACAGGAAAGACTGCAGATGGAACACGAAATGAGAGAGATCATTTCAGGTGTACGGGAAATAAATATGGAACGCCTTAAAACAAATCCGATGGGTGATGCAAAGGATGAAGCGGCAGAGATAATGGATGCCGCCAACAGGGATGCGATCCTGTCCCTCGCCGGGGATGCCAAAGACAAGATCGACGAAAAGGCAGAAGAAGAGAAGGAAAAGGCTGCGGAAAAGGCCAAAGAGAAAAAGGAAGAAGACAGGAAAGAAGCGGCGGAGCTTGAAAAGGAAGCGCAGATAGAAGAGCTTAATGAAAAGATTCAGGAAAACGCGGAGGTCACGGCATCCAGGAGCGACCGGATGATAGCGAAGGCAAAGCAGAAGCGCAGCGAAGCTTCAACCGGGGAACTGACAGAGAATACCGCAGGAGAAAGTCTGCAGAGCATTAGCATAGAGGAAATTCAGGGCGCAGTTACATCCGAAGTTACCAATGTGCTGAATAAGCTGAGTCTTTTGGATGAAGATGTGAAAGGAATCGACGTCGATAAATATATGTAATACCTGCAATTCACAACAAATACTATGCTTTTCATCCCGAAGAAAACCCGTATCTTAACGAAAAGAATTGATATATGTTATTTTTTACCACTTTGTGATATTCTTTAAATGATCTGTCCGGAGTGATGTTGATTCAATCCTATATTCGATAGTAAGGGGTGATCAAAAATGACAACAGTACAGGGATATTATGATGGAACGGCAGTCAGGCCGTTGGAACAATTGGTAGCAAAACCAAATCAAAAAGTTATTATCACGGTCATTGATGAATTCGTTGAACCGGTAAAGAATATCGGCAAAAAAGGAATAAGAGGCATATTGTCAAGGTATGCCAATCCTGAATTGGTAAAAGAAGAAAAGGGAGCATGGGAGCGTGCTGCGGCGATCTATGCGGAGTGCGATGTATTTTTATCGACGGATATAAGAGCATAAAAATATAAGACAGATGAAATAAGGTTAATGAATCCGGTAGAATTCTTTATCGGAGAGGATGATAATACTGCGCTTGGAGAAGAGGTGACAAATTAAGATGGCAAAAACGATAATTAGCGATAATACAGCAAATGAAAGCAAGATAGAAATAATGCATAGGGGGATGGCCTGTCTCAGAGAAGTATTAGGTCTGGTGGATGCTGAAAAATTTATTGCCTTTGTAAATAGTGAACAGCTGGATTATACAAAATGGCAGCGGGGTTATTTTGACCAGATGACACCGGAACAAATAGAAAAAGAGGCGTTAGAATATATAGCAGCAAACCCTTATGAAGGAGATCCGGCGACCATCATATGATGGCCGCCGTTTTCTTATTACATTTCTGTTACAGTTAAGGATCAATGACACGGAAGCCCTCCTTCTCCGTTCATCGGGGATATGATAAAATGCCCTTATGTTTGCTAAAGGCCATATCATATTTATCATTATCAGCATTATGTTGATCCTTTGCGGCCTGGCTGTATGTTTTTCAAAGAAGCCGCCGGTAAGAAAGGTGTTGAAAGTCTGTTTATGCCTTGCTGTGGTAATGGAAATACTTAAAATGCTGTTGTCACTTAAGATGGTTCCCATTGTTGAGCCGGTTATCACTGATGGAGCGTTTATTTACCGGGAAACGGGAAGATATTCGCCCTATCTCATGTCTGAACATCTGCCGTTTGAACTATGTTCATTACAGATATTGTTTATGTTTCTGGCGATCGTGATAAAGGATAAAATATGGAAGAAGCGCCTTTATTCGGTAATTTACGGGACAGCTCTTATCGGCGGAACCGTGGCGATATTATTGTCATCAATAGCTCCGGAGTATGATTCGGCGGCAGATTTTCTGTTATCTCCCCGTGCCTGGGAATTCTTCATCTACCATTCTATGATCGTTGTAGTTGCTATATATATTGGGTTTAATGAGGAATGCGATGTCCATTTTGCGGACTTCAAATGGATGATAGCCGCAGCGTCGATTCTTGATTGCGCCTCGTTCTATCTGAATTCCATACTCAGCGTTCCGGTATATCAGAATGACCGTCTTATCGGGCTTGAATATGCGGTCAATTTTTTCTCATCATATAATAATCCCTTCGGTATTACGGTAACCGAAAAATGGCAGTATATACTCTATCTTGCCGCCAGGATCTGTGTGGCTGTCGTTGTGATACTGCTTGTATACCTGCCGTTAAATATAAGGGACAGGCACAGAGAGCAATGAACTTCTTGTTACATTTCTGTTACACCTAAGGAGCTGTTCATAAATAAGGATCAATGACACGGAAGCCCGCCTTTCTACAGGCTCTTCAGATGGAGAGTCGTGTTCAAATCTCCCCGAATTGTGGTAAAATCAGATCATATTATTTTTCTTGAAGGATCAGTAAAAGGTGAAAGGAAGCGATGCAAAATGAAAACACTGATAGAAAAATACAATAGTACAAGCCTGATCATCAGGATCATCATAGGTATGGTGATAGGAGTTATACTGGGACTATTGTTTCCGGGAAACCCAATAATCCCCATTTTCGGAAGCCTATTTGTGGGTGCTCTGAAAGCCATTGCGCCTATTCTGGTTTTTGTACTGGTCATATCCTCTCTTGCGCATGGAAATACAGGATTTGACAGACGCTTCGGCTTTGTGATCTTTCTTTATCTGTTTTCCACACTGCTGGCCGGCGTTGTGGCGGTATTTGCAAGCTTTGTCTTTCCACTGACAGTAAAGCTGAAGGGAAGTGCCGATATCAGCCAGGCGCCCTCAGGGGTTGGGGAGGTGCTTTCGAACCTTCTGACCTCCATGGTAAATAACCCGGTTGATTCTCTTGCAAAGGCTAATTATGTAAGTATCCTTTTCTGGGCAGTGCTCCTGGGTATAATATTTAAGACGATTGCCGGTGATGTAACGAAAAGGGTGATCTCCGATATATCTGATGCCATATCAAAGCTCATCGCCTGGATAATTTCATTGGCACCCTTCGGCATCATGGGGCTTATGTATGAATCCATCACTGAAAGCGGGATTTCAATTTTCGTGGATTACGGAAAGCTGCTGCTTCTTCTGGTGGGAACCATGCTCGTGACGTCACTGGTGCTGAATCCGATATTGGTCTTCCTTGTTATCAGGACAAATCCCTATCCGCTGGTAATACGGTGCCTTAGGGAAAGCGGTATAATGGCTTTCTTTATGCGCTCCTCCGCAGCGAATATCCCGGTGAACATGGAGTTATGCAGAAAGCTCGGACTGGATGAGGATATGTATTCTGTCTCCATTCCTTTAGGTTCCACCATCAATATGGACGGTGCGGCCGTAGTTATCACTATAATGACTATGACTGCTGCCAATACCATAGGCCTCAAGGTGGATATTCCTTCTGCCATCATATTATCTCTGGTAGCTACATTGGCGGCCTGCGGAACCTCAGGTATAGCAGGAGGGTCGCTCTTATTGATCCCCATGGCCTGCTCTTTATTCGGTATTCCCCAGGACACAGCGATGCAGATGGTGGGAGTGGGCTATATCATCAATGTAATTCAGGACTCCTTTGAGACAGCCCTCAATTCTTCCGGAGATGTGCTGTTTACGGCTACAGCGGAATACGGACACTGGAGAAGAATAGGAAAAAGCCTTCCCACCTTCCTCGGAGGAACGACAGAGGTTGAGATGAAGTAAGTTTTAGAAAAGGTCATGGAGCATTATGAACGTTTTTGATATTATCGGTCCCGTAATGATAGGTCCGTCCAGTTCACATACTGCAGGGGCGGTACGGCTTGGCCGGGTGGTAAATAAACTGATGGACGGAGCACTGCCGAAAAAAGCGGAGATCACGCTTTCAGGATCCTTTGCACAGACGTATAAGGGCCATGGAACAGACAGGGCGCTTTTAGCCGGCATCATGGGATATCACAGCTATTCTCCCGAAATAAGGGATGCTCTTCGGATCGCAAAGGATAAGGGCATCGAGTTTAGCTTTATAAAGGAAAACATCAAGGGCGCACATCCCAATACAGCACTCATACGTTATGTCCTGCATGACGGATCAGAGGGAGCCATGCAGGGAGCCAGCATAGGCGGAGGTAATATTCAGGTCAGCAGGATAAACGGAATGAATGTGGATTTCAGCGGAGATAATAATACGCTGTTGGTAATGCATGAGGATAAACCGGGCGTGATCGCAGGTGTGACCAATATCATGCATTGGGAATATGCGGATCTCAATATCTCAAACTTCCATCTGTCCAGGGAATCAAAGGGAGGGAAGGCCATTATGACCATAGAGATAGACAGTCTGCCTCCGGAAACACTGATTGACAGTATAAGGCGACTGGATAATGTTACAAATGCCCTGTTGATAAGGAGAGTATAGGAATGCTTAAATACGAATCCATCAGAGAATTGACAGAAGCAGCGGAAAAGACAGGAAAGAAGATCAGTGGGATCGTTTTGGAAGAACAGGCTGCGAGCCTGGAAAAAAGTCCGCTTGAAGTATATGAAAAGATGGAGATTGACTTTCATATAATGTGTGATTCCGTGAAAGAGGGACAGAAAAAGGAACAGAGGTCAATGTCCGGTCTCACCGGAGGAGAGGGATTTCTCATGAATGAGTATGCGCTTAAGGGTAAGAGTCTCTGCGGTGAATTTCTGTCAAAAGCGATGTCCAGAGCCCTTGCTGTTGCAGGCTGCAATGCCTCCATGGGGAAAATAGTGGCTGCTCCCACTGCAGGAAGCTGCGGGATACTGCCGGGCTGTCTCGTATCTCTTTACGAGGACAGAGGTTTTGAAGTTAAAGACATAGTGATGTCCATGTTTACGGCAGGGGCTTTTGGCTTAGTGATCGCAGAAAGAGCCAGTATAGCCGGAGCTCAGGGAGGCTGCCAGGCTGAGTGCGGAAGTGCAGCGGGAATGGCTGCCGCCGCTCTTACGGAAGTGATGGGAGGAACTCCATCAATGTGCGGTGATGCCTGTGCAATGGCTCTTGCAAGCCAGCTGGGGCTTGTATGTGATCCGGTGGCCGGCCTTGTGGAGATCCCCTGTATCAAGAGAAATGTATCCGGGCTTATGATAGCATTTTCCTGTGCGGATATGGCACTTGCAGGTATAGAGGCAAAGATACCTGCAGACGAATGCCTGGATGCGATGCGTGAGGTGGGAGATTCAATGCCTGCCTCACTTAAAGAAACCGCCGGAGGCGGACTGGCTGCGACCCCAACAGGCATAAGACTCAGAAAGCAGGTTTACGGAGACTGATTCCTTATGAGTGGAAAGAGATGTAAGATTCGTGATTATTGAGCCCAAAGATGACTCCGGATATGGTACAATGCCATTATGTATGGGACAAGTCAAATGTGAAGATTTATTTATGAACAGATCCTTAACTACATTGGAACCGTCCCCATGGCGTTAAGTTTAAGATCCTTGTCATCCTGAGCGCCAGCGACGCTTATCCCACATCGCAGATGTGGGATGCCCCCCCCGGCGAGGGGCGCTGCGTGCCAGTGGCACGCGTTTAGCGCGGACCGAGTCGGGAGACGAGACGCGAAGCAACAGGAAGGATCTTACCAACCGGTTATAGAAGATTCTTCGCTTCGCTCAGAATGACACTGTGTAGTCTCAGAATGACACTGTGCAGTCTCAGAATGACACTAACTTATCGACATTGGAACCGTCCCCATTGACATAAAGGAGGAAAACATGAATTTCGACATTCAATATCTATTGCTGCTGCAGGAATTGAGAGTAGCTACGGGAGGGATTTTTGACGAATTATTCAATGCTATATCAAAATTTGCAGTAGACATCTTACCATTTTTACCCTATGTTGTCTTCTGGTGTGTCGACAAAAAGTGGGGATACAGGTTTTTAAGCACACTCTGGTGCGGCGAGGTATTAAACGGCGTTATAAAGCTGACCGTATGTGCATACAGACCCTGGATCAGATCGGAGCTCATAGAGCCCGCCGGGGATTCCAAGGTTGCCGCAACGGGGTATTCCTTCCCAAGCGGTCATACGCTTTGCGCTACGACGATGTACGGAACCGCCTTTGTCTGGCAAAAGGATAAACGGAGATGGATTGCCGTTCTCTGCGGAGTAATGATCCTTCTGACCGGATTTTCGAGGAATTTCCTTGGAGTGCATACGCCTCAGGACGTGATAGTGGGCTTTCTGGAATCCTGTATTCTGATATATGTTATAGGGCTTGTCGGAAAACGGATTGACGGGGATGAGAGGCTGATCGATGTTCTTACCCTGGCCGGGGTCGTTGCCGTAATAGCGGCACTTATCTATATTACCCATAAGCCTTATCCGATGGATTATGTGAACGGAGAGCTTCTTGTGGATCCCGTCAAAATGACGAAAGATTGCTTCTTTGCCTGCGGGGGTCTGCTCGGATTTCTTGCGGGAAGCTATATCGAGAGACACTATATACATTATGAAATCCCCAAGGGATACGGTAATCTTGCACTTCTCTCCTGTATCGGGCTCGGGATAGTTTTAGCCTGGAGACAGTGGTTTGCAGGGGCTACCTTAATAGTGATTTTCGGCATACACTGGGGCAATCTGCTTTCAATGATGGTGATGGTATTTTTCGCAGTGGTTATTTGGCCGGCAGTGATAATGAAGTGTCAGAGGGGTGAATCACCGGACGGCCCTTAAATAGCTTTAAGCGGAGGGCGCGTATGGGATTATTTCAATTAAGGAGTTTATTTAGGAAGGGTAAAAAGGTGAAGAAAAAGAACAATGTACTAAGAAACCTGCCGGTTTTTTTCATTACTTCGGTTTTGCTTATCTGTTTTTCGGTTTCCGTATTTGCAGCGGAGGGTAAGAGCGTGGAAATGACAAAGACCGCGAGGCCTTCGGTAAACGGCGCACTTCACGTGGAGGGGACAGAGCTGAAGGACAAAGACGGAAATACTGTTGTACTCAGGGGAGTGAGTACCCATGGACTTACCTGGTATCCCGGTTTTGTCAGCGAGGAGAAATTTAACTATCTTTCCACGGACTGGAACTGTAACTTAATAAGGCTTGCCGCTTACTCCAATGAATATGTGAATGGTCATAAGGAGGATACTCTGGCGCTTGTAAAAAAGGGTGTGGATGCGGCTATAGCATCGGATATGTATGTTCTGGTGGACTGGCATATTCTGGAGGAACAGAATCCCAATGTCAATAAAAAATATGCAGAGGAGTTTTTTAACATCATTACCTCTGCCTATCCCGACTGCCCAAATATATTGTACGAAATATGTAATGAGCCCAATGGTTCTGCTACCTGGCAAGATGTAAAGAGCTATGCGGAAGAGATAATCCCCGTGGTAAGGGAAAAAAGTCCGTCTTCTGTAATTGTTGTAGGAACACCTGTTTATGACAGGATGCTTACTCCTTCAATGGTGTCGCCGCTGGATTATGATAATTTGATGTATGTCCTTCACTTTTATGCCGCAACTCACAAAGAAGAGCTGAGGTCGGAGCTGGAAACGGCTGTTGAGGGCGGTCTTCCGATATTTATTTCCGAATGCGGCTTATCTGAAGAAACGGGTAACGGCAAGACAGATTATGCTTCGGCAGCCGAATGGTTTTCATATCTACGGGATCATAATATCAGCTTTGCCGTGTGGAGCTTTTCAAATAAAAATGAAAGCTCAGCCATGCTGAAACCGGAATATAAACCGGAAAAGCCCATCGAGAAAAAAGATCTTACAGGTTACGGCCAGTGGGTAAGATCCCTTATACAAGGCGAGGAACCCGCAGCCATTCCGAAACCTGATACCGAGCCCTCAGGACAGAGTCTGCTGAGTTTCTTTGTTGTTAATTCGGATCAGGAGGTTCTGAACGCGGTCGGTGCCTGGCCAAAGAATGCCGTGTATGTGGGGATCGGACTTATCATTTTCTTTATCATCTGGATACTAAATTCCAGGTACGAGAAAAGGACTCATGCCTGCTATGATGATATTGGCGGGAAAAACAGAAAGGTAACGGACAAAGAAAAGACGAGGGCCGTTATACGTATGTCTGCTCTTATTTTCAGTATGTTTTTTACCATACTGTACCTTGTCTGGCGTATTCTTTTCTCTGTCCCGCTGGGTATGGGAATCCTTCCGATGAGTGCCAATATCCTTCTGCTTACGGTGGAAATACTGGGCTTTATCGAGTCAATGGTCCTTTACAGGAATCTGATGGGAATGAAGGAGTATCCCGTGCCCGTCATTAAAGATGAAGAATTCCCGGATGTGGATGTTTTCATCGCAACCTATAATGAACCGGTGGAGCTCCTTAGAAAAACAATAAACGGCTGTAATCATCTGCTGTACCCTGATAAATCAAAGGTTCACATCTGGCTCTGTGATGACAACAGAAGACCGGAGATGAGGAAGCTTGCGGAGGAAATGGGTGTCGGATATTTTGACAGGCCTGATAATAAGGGTGCAAAGGCCGGAAACTTAAATAACGCAATGGCACATACCAGTTCGCCCTATGTCGTTACCATTGACGCCGATATGATACCCATGAGCCATTTTCTTCTGAAAACCATTCCGTATTTTGTGGATTCGAAGAAACAGAGAGGTGATAAAAAGGGACTGGGACTTCTGCAGACACCGCAGTGCTTCTATGAACCGGATATCTTCCAGTATGCACTGTATTCCGAAAAGAACGCTCCAAATGAGCAGGATTTCTTCTACCGGACCGTGGAGGTTGCAAAGACCACTTCAAACAGCGTTATCTACGGAGGTTCCAATACCGTTCTTGCAAGAGAAGCCCTTGATGCCGTGGGAGGCTTTTATACAGAGTCCATAACAGAGGACTTTGCAACGGGAATGCTTATTGAGGCAGCGGGTTATATCAGCCTCGCGCTGCCCGAACCTATGGCAAGCGGGACCACCCCCAATACCTATAAGGAGCATATACAGCAGAGAAGACGCTGGGGAAGAGGTGTTATCGGTACCGCGAAAAAGCTGAAGCTTTTCGGGCAGAAGGGTCTTTCCTTCACGCAGAAGCTGAGCTATTTTAGCTCTGTCATTTATTGGTATTCACCCCTGAAATGCGCATTGTACCTCGTCACGCCGTTACTCTTTGCGGTATTTATGATCCCCGTATTCAAGTGCGGATGGCTGGATCTTTTGATATACTGGCTGCCCATGTATATCCTGCAGGATCTGACCCTGAGGGTATTCAGCGGCAATGCGGTATCCCTTAAATGGAGCGGCATATATGAAATGAGTGTTATGCCTCATCTCGTTATACCGCTTATCAGGGAGACCTTCGGTATTTCCGCATCTGTCTTTGAAGTGACCGATAAATCCGGAAGAAGGGTAAAGAGCAAGGGGGATGCGAATTTCAACATACCCTTCTACGTGTTTATAGCCCTGTCAGTTATCGGTATAATCCGCTCCGTATATATCCTTGTCGTAACAAAGGCATTCGGAATAATAGTTCTGCTTTTCTGGCTCACACGGAATATATACTTCCTTATAATGGCTCTTTTCCTTGTGGACGGCCGTGACGGCGAGAGCGGAAATGTAAAGGTGGTTGATGCGGAGCCCGTTTCTATTGAGGGCCTGGATGAGGCTAAGGATGCACCTGTGGCATATGGGGTAACTACCCTTATGACAGAGAATATCGTGAAGGTCTTTATAGATGAACCCGAAGGGCTGAAGATCGGAAACAGGGTAAAGATCTGCATAGAAAAGGATCCTTACAAGGTGGAGGTACTCGGAATACTTAATGATGAGCTTATCCCGAGATCCGGCGGGACGCCGGTATATACCGCGGTGATAACAGACTTCCTGGATTCGAAATATGAGTATCTGCAGGTTCTTTATGACCGTGTGCCGACCCTTCCCCAGACACTTAACAGGGATCGCGGCATCATTACACATATGCTTATAAATGTTGCTCACAGGATACTGGATTCCAACAGGGCAAAATAAATGGGTAAAATAAAAACGCTTAATGAATACGCTTAATGTGTCCGCCGGTTTTGACACTGTAAAGGGGCTGTGTTATCCTTATAAGGATTATGTTCATACGGAGGGAAGACGACCGTAGAGCTTATTTTTGTCTTTTCTGGAGAATAAAAACTTGGATCGTTACGAATATAATGTGCGACTGGAGCAGATAAGGTCGCTGGCACAGAACCACGAATTTCATGAGGCTCTTCTGAAAGCCGATGCCATTGACTGGAGAAAGGTCAGGAGCGTAAGGACACTAAGCCTGATCAGTGAAATATACAAGGTAAACAGACGGTACGAAGAGGCAAGGGATATTCTGCTTATGGCGGATGCAAGGTGTCCCAACGCCAGATCTATTATCTATGCTCTTTGTGAACTCTCCATAAAAATGGGGGATCTGACGAATTCCGTCGGATACCTGAAAGAATATATGCAGCTGGCTCCACAGGATCCCAGCACCTTTGTGCTGCAGTACAAATTTTATGACTTCACAAAGGTTGGTATCAGTCAGAGGATAGAGATACTGGAGCAGCTAAAAAACGTAGACTATCAGGAAAGATGGGGATTTGAGCTTGCAAGGCTTTACTCGGAAGCCGGCGACAGGGAAAAATGCGTCGCGGAATGTGACAGGCTGATACTGTGGTTCGGACATGGCAGATATGTTACCGAGGCCATGAAGCTGAAAATGCAGTATGAAGATCTGACACCCGAGCAGCAGCATAAGTTTGATCACAGAGACGGAATAGAGGTACTGGCTGCTGCGGAGGATATCTCGGAAGGAAAGAGCGAAGAAACGGAGGAGGAAAGACCATCAGAGCCTCTTTCCATAGAGATAACCAATATTCAGCCTTCAAACCAGCCCACGAACCGTATTCCCGATAGGGAAGTGAATGAAAGGCTGGGCGTGGACGAGATAAAAGAGCCCTCCGTAAATCTGGATAAATACAGCACCATGAATCTCCAGGCAGAGCTGAAAAAGAACATGACGGATCTGGAGAAGAAGACCGGAGAGCCGTTAAGGGAAAAGGAGCTCGCTCTGCCTCCGATGGAGGACATCGCTCCGATGAAGGCGGATACGGATGTCAATGAGATCACTGCGGAAGAGACGGGTGCAGAAGCATTTATCCCGAAGGAAGAGCCTCCGGCAGCCAGAATAAATGCTGAGGATGATGATGTTTTTGTAAACAGGAAGCCGCTCAATATCGGGAACCACAGAACAAATAATGTAGAGAGGGAATTTGCCCGTATCTTTTCCGAGGATTATGACGGACAGATGAGCTTAAATATCCCCGACAGTCCCGAGGCTGCTGAAAAACAGATAACGGGTCAGATAAACATAGATGACATCTTAAGCGGATGGAGCCGTCAGAAGGAGCAGCATGACAAGAAGCGGCTCGAAGAAGTAAAGAGGAAATCCTTAGAGCAGACCGGTGAAATGGCAAATGAGCTTTCCTGGGTTCCCGGTACGTCCGGAACTGCGGAAAAACCGGTGCTTCCGGAGGATGGTATCAGCATAAAGATAGAAACTGAGGAGCCGGTACCTGAGGAACCAAAGGCAGAGCCGGAAGAGGAAACAGAGGCAGTATCTCCCGAAAGTCCTAAGGAGGGAATGAAGAGAGAGACTCTCGCCATCACAAGCGACCTTACGGGACTTTTGCGGGAGCACAGGGAAAAAGTAAATTCCCGCTTAAGGAGCAGGGAAGAGGCCGAGCCGGAGAAAAGGCGTCCGGAACCGGAGAGAGTTCCTGAGAGAACAGCTGAAAGGGTGAAGCATAAGGAGCCGGAGGATGAGATCCCCGGGGAGGATATTCCGGAGGATAAGATCCCTGAGGAAAGGAAGAGGGTTCGGAAAGAGCCGGAGGAAAGAAAGAAAAAGTATGTGGCTCCGGAACCCCAGCCGGTGAAGGGCTTTGATGAAGATGAGAAGGATATTTTTGCACAATTCCTGCCAATGCATGATCTCCCGGATATAATCAGGGATGCCCTTAACCGTATGAGGCTGAACGGGCAGAACGGAAATGTCTTCATCACCGGAAATGAGCAGAGTGCCAGGATCAATCTCGCAAATGCACTTGCCAGGGGCTATATGCATGAGCATCCCGAGGAGTTTGTAGGTAAGGTTGCGAAAATACCGGCAGACCTTTTCAATACAAAGAATGTTCCCGATGTACTGCAGGCGCTGGACGGCTGTGCTCTTGTGATTGAGCATGCGGCAGATCTTAATGATGCCTCTCTTGAAAATATCCATGAGGTGCTTACAAGGCCGGAAACCTCCATACTGCTCATATTGGAGGAGACAAAGTCCTCATACCGGATGCTGGAACGTAACCGGAAGAAGGACTGGTTTGACGATGTTTTTGACGTGAAGATAGAGATACCGACCTATACCAACGACGATCTGGTATTCCATGGCAGGGAATATGCCAGGGAACAGGAGTATACGATAGACGATCTGGGGGTTCTCGCCCTTTATACAAAGATAGATGAACGGCAGACTGCGGATCACTTTGTCACCATTGATGAGGTGGAAGAGATCGTTGATGATGCAATAAGGCATGTAAACAGAAAGACCCCCGGACATTTTCTTGATGTGGTTGTGGGCAAGCGTTACGACGACGACGACATGATAATCTTAAGGGAGAAGGATTTCATATGAGGGAAAAAGTATTTATTTCAGAGGATGATCAATACCTTTTCGGCAACGGCACTCACTACAGGATATATTCAAAGCTCGGGGCACATCCCAGCAGGGAGAACGGACAGGACGGGTTTTACTTTGCGGTGTGGGCTCCCCATGCAAGGGCTGTACACGTTGTTGGCGAATTCAATAACTGGGATATAAATGCAGATCCTATGGAGAGACTGGAGGGTGTCGGGATATGGCAGAAATTCATACCCGGTGTGGAAAGCGGCCGGCTCTATAAGTTTTTCATAGAAAAGGCCAACGGAAGTACCATCTATAAGGCAGATCCCTTTGCTTCCTATGCGGAGCTGAGACCCGGAACAGCCTCAAAGACCTTTATTTCCGGAAAAAACGGAAAGCCCTATAAATGGGGAGACGGCAAATGGCTGAAGGAGAGGGAAAAAAAGGACATGAACCGCGAGCCTATGGCGATCTACGAGTGCCATATGGGTTCCTGGATGAGGCATCCCGTAGAGGAGAACGACGGATTCTACAGCTACAGGGAGTTTGCCGACAGACTGACGGCATATCTGAAGGAAATGAAGTATACCCACGTGGAGCTTATGGGGATAGCAGAGCATCCCTTTGACGGCTCCTGGGGTTATCAGGTGACCGGCTACTATGCCCCCACCTCCCGTTACGGAGATCCCGATGACTTCAGATATCTTGTGGACAAGCTCCACAAAAACAATGTGGGAGTCATTCTTGATTGGGTTCCGGCTCATTTCCCGAGGGATGAACACGGACTTGCGAATTTTGACGGTGAGCCTCTGTTCGAGTATTCCGATCCGAGAAAGGGAGAGCATCCCGACTGGGGTACAAAGATATTTAATTACGGAAAGAATGAGGTCAGTAATTTCCTCATTGCCAATGCGGTTTACTGGGTAGAGGAATTCCATATTGACGGCCTGAGGGTTGATGCGGTTGCATCAATGCTTTATCTTGATTACGGAAAGCGCGACGGTGAATGGGTCGCAAATAAGTACGGCGGCAATAAGAACCTGGAGGCAATTGAGTTTTTCAAGCATCTTAATTCGGTGATACTCGGTGCCAATAAGGGCGTAATGATGATCGCTGAGGAATCCACGGCCTGGCCGAAGGTAACCGCACGGCCGGAGGATGACGGTCTCGGATTCTCCTTCAAATGGAATATGGGGTGGATGCATGACTTTTGCGACTATATGAAGCTTGATCCCTATTTCAGAAGGAACAACCATTACAAAATGACCTTTGCCATGAGCTATAATTCCGCGGAGAATTATATTCTGGTACTCTCCCATGACGAGGTAGTGCACCTTAAGTGCTCTATGCTCAATAAAATGCCGGGAAGTCCCCAGGAAAAATTTGCAAACCTAAGGGCAGGCTATGCTTTTATGATGACCCACAGCGGAAAGAAGCTTCTGTTTATGGGACAGGAATTCGGACAGGAAAGAGAGTGGAGCGAGGAAAGAGAAATCGACTGGTTCCTTCTGGATGATGCGAACCACGCAGCACTGCAGGAATACTCGAAGGAGCTTCTGAAGATATACAGGGAGTACAGTGCTCTTTGGGAGTTTGATAATGACAGCAGGGGCTTCCTGTGGATAAATGCAGACGACACGGAAAAAAGCCTGTATTCCTTCATCCGCATGAATTCCACCGGGAAGAATAATCTTGCCGTGGTGGTCAATTTCACACCCATAGAAAGAGATGATTACCGTATGGGTCTTCCGAAGGAGGCAAAGTGCACACTGGTGCTGAACAGTGACGAGATACGCTTCGGCGGCACGGGAGCAAAGGTAAAGAAGACGGTTAAGGCTGAGAAAACAGAGTGGGATAACCAGCCCTATTCCATAGGCTTCACCCTTCCGCCCTTCGGAGCGGTTATATACAGATTTGATTAGTTTTCAGACAGGGATTAAGGATTTTTAAAAAACAGCCGATATAAAAAGTGAGAGACGCAGCGTGTGTTTTTTTGCGTCTTAGGATAAATGGAGAGATTTCAGTCATTTACCGTTACTATGAGAGGAAAGGAGGCGGTCATATGTCTATGAGAATTAATTCTTCGGTACCTAGCTTTTATGACGCCGGCAGGGTCAATGATCCCGATCGGAATCTGAGAGTAAATCGCGTAGAGAAGGTTAATCCCGTAGAGGAAGCAAAGGGTATCAGCTCCCTGACCAGGCAGCGTGAGATCGAAGAGCTTCAGAAGGAAAACCGCGGAGTGGTACAGACCCGGGTTTCTCCCGAGAATTCATTCCAGAAGGCTATGGTCACCGACAACTCCTTTGCCTTTGAGAGGATGGCGGGAAAGCTCCTTGACAAGCTTCCGAATATCCTTAAGGATATGCAGGATCTGCCTGCGGAAAGTGCATTTACAGAGCAGCTTGCGGAAAAGAAAGCGGCTCCATCAAAGGTCATTATTACCGAGGACGGCAGGATAAGGGGACAGCTTCCGGAGGCTCCGGAACAGGAAGACATCAAGCTTTGAGCAAAAAAATATGGATCATTGGGAACCGTCACAAAGGTGGCGGTTCTTTTTTTCACTGTTTCACTTCAGAAAATCCGGGAAACAACCGAAATAACGAGTGAAACAGTATTCACGGGTGAAATACCCGGGCGGCGAAGGGATCTCGCCGCAGGTACAGAAGGTGCAGGGACGCATCAAAAAACACATGCATATCAACTTTCAGACAGAGACCCAACCCACTGCAAAGGATAATAACAGGATCGCACAGAATTCCCGTATGTTGAAAGCATACGGAACAGATGATGCCGGTATGGTACCGGGTTCCGGTATCGTAATGGATATCGGAGAAGGAAAGAATGCAGCTCACGGCTTCAAAGGTGTAGGGAATCAGAAGGGTATAAAGGCCGGGAAGAACGACCTGGCAGATGATATAAATTCCTTTGATGCGAAGAACGCGCATAATTATATGGCTGTTATGTCAAATACCATGTCGGATAAGGATTTCCAGGCCTTGAAGGAGGAGGGCTATCATCCCGGACGTATGAGCGGGGAAGAAGCTGTCACCGGCCTTGACAGGATCAAGGTGATACTGGCGCAGTCCGGCGTTAATGTGGCGGGCTTTACGGATACCGTTGACAGGGAGAAGGCGGCAAAGATCACCGGCAGCGTGGCGGCGGCAAATGCCATTACCGACAGTACACCCGTCAGCAGCGAGCTTTTGAAGGATGAAGAAGCATTAAAGGATTTCATCGCAGCGGGACTTGAAAATGCGGATCTGCCCGTGACCGATACTAACATAAAGGATGCACTGAATGCCTTTAATACGGCGGCAAAGACGGAAATGCCGGATCAGGGGAGTATGGAATACCTGCTTTCAAACGGAGCAGAGCCCACGGTGGAGAATGTGTATATGGCAGAGCACTCCGGATCGGGAGAGGGTTCCGGGGGAGCAAAGGGCTACTTCGATAACGAGGGCACCGGCTATATGGCAGAGATTGCGGAAAGCGAAGATCTGAAGGCACTCTCCGGCAGCATAGACAGCATTATTGAGGAGTCCGGCCTCCCGGCGGATGCATCAATAAAGGAGGATGCAGAATATCTGATAAAGTCGGGCTTTGCCTTAAACAGCGAAACCCTTAATCTGTATGAGGATCTTAAGAGTCTCTCCTTCCCCCTTAAGGCCGGGGATCTGATGCAGGAGATAAGCGGAGCCTTTGCCCGGGGAGAGAGCGCCGGAAATGCGTATCTTATAAAGGGCTATAACAGGATAAAGAATGAGAGGGTCTTAAATGAGACAAGGCTCAGGATGAATACCGAGGCAAACAGGACTCTGGAAGCCGATAACGGCTTCACTCTTGATACGGAAGAGCTTTCGGAGAAGGTGGATGAGCTTAAAGTAAAGGAGCGTGCCTTCTACCGCGCCCTGTTTATGAAGAACGGCGGGGAAAATCCGCTGTCAGTCGAAGAAAGCATAAGCCTTGCGGAAGAAACGGTAATAAAAACCGCCGAAATAAAGAATATGCCTGTCGCGGTAATCGGCAGCTTTTCCTCAGCAGAAGCCTTTAGCGTTAATGATGTTTACGAAGCCGGAAACCAGCTGAAGCTGAAATTCGAGGCGGCGGGTCAGACCTACGAGGCAGTAGGCACGGAAGTGAGGGCGGATCTCGGAGACCGCATAGACAATGCCTTCAGAAATGCGGGAGAGCTGCTGCATGAGCTCGGCATAAAGGAAACGGAAGAAAACCTAAGGGCAGTAAGGATCCTCGGCTACAACAGCATGGAGATCACGGAAGGAAATATCGCGGATGTGAAGAATGCCGATCAGACCGTAAGGACTTTAATAAACCGTCTCACCGGAGCAGCTGCAGTTTCCCTGATAAGAGAAGGTATCAATCCCTTAAAGACCGATATGCAGGAGCTCATTAACAGGATCTCAGATATGCAGGGGCTTGACGGGGAAAATGAGAAATTCAGCGAGTATCTGTTTAAGCTTGAGAGAAATAATGAGATCTCCGATGATGAAGCTGAGTCCTATATCGGGATCTTCAGGCTTTTACGGCAGATCGAGAACAGTGACGGGGCGGTTATCGGATCTCTTGTACAGAGCGGGAAGGAACTGTCACTTAAGAATCTTCTGACAGAGCTTCGTACAAGGAGCAGGGGTCATATGGATTTCAGCGTAAATGATGAATTCGGAGGGCTTACAGCTTCCGAGGATGCATCCCGGAATCTGAAGATCGACGCCCAGATAGAAACCGCCTTCCGTAATGAGGGGGACGAGAGACAGGAAAAACAGTATCAGGAAAACCTGGCTCACGAGCTTTATGACAGCCTGTCACCGGAAAAGCTTAAAGGTATTCCGGTGGCGGATGAAAATACGACCCTCGAGGATATTCTGGATATGGTGAGAAGCAGCGGATCATCTGAAAATGATCATAAGGAGGAAAACGCTGCTGCAGGGAACAGTTTTACTCCGGAGGAAGAACTCACTAATCTTGAAGCGGAGGAAATAAGGGCCGCTGCACAAAAGGATGATAAGGTCTATGAAATGCTTCTACGTTACGGACAGGAGATAACCCCCGAAAACGTGCTCGCAATGGATTCGCTGATGAATAACAGGGGAGCGTTCTTTTCCGGGCTTATGGCCATGCTTGACGGGAACATAAGGGAGAGCCTGAAGAGCCGTTCTGAGAAGCTTCTTGAAAAGATGGACGATGACAGCGAAGAGACCGGAGATACCGGGGAAGCTGTTAAAGAGGCATACGGTGAGATGACGGAGGAGATGGAGGCGCTTATAAGGGATGCTTCCTTCAACACGGAAAAGTATGTGGATCTGAAGAGCCTTCAGAGTTTAAACCGTAGACTTACCGTAGCAAGAGCCCTGTCCCGTGAGGAGAATTATGAGATCCCTGTGGAAGCGGATGGACGGATGATATCCGTAAACTTAAAGATAGTAAGGGGAACAGGGGAATCAAAGGCTGCCGTATCCTTTGACACAGAGGAGCTTGGGCAGGTTTATGCTGAATTCAGTCTGTCGGCAGATGCGGTAAAGGGAATCGTGTCTTCTTCCGATGGAGACGGGAGTACGCGGTTACAGGCGGTTTCAGAGGGGTTTTTCAAGGCGCTGGATGATGCCGGGATAAAGAGGGAAGGGATATATTTTGAAAAGTCTTTATCCGGGGATATAAACAGAATCCCGGAAACTGCCGATATAAATTCCATAGGAAACAGGAATCAGGCTCCGTCAGGGACAGACGGAGGATCAGGCGGGTCAGAGAGCATGGATGCCGGAAACAGCCCCGCTGTTTTATACAGGACAGCGAAGATATTTATAACGGAGGTATTCTATGCACATCAACAGTAATCTCACATCCATCATCACGAATAATGTTCTTTTGAGGAATGAATCCGCATTTTCATTATCCACGGGAAAGCTGTCATCAGGCTACAAGATAAATACCGCGGGTGACGATCCTACGGGTTATGCCATATCAGGCAGGATGCGTCAGCAGCTGGCGGCGCTGGAAAGAGCCGATGTAAACGCAACGACGGGTAAATCAGTTCTGGAAACCGCAGACGGCGCATTAAACGAAGTAAATGATATGCTGCAGAGATTAAATGAGCTTGCAATAAAGGCAAGTAACGGCACCATGTCTGCCAGTGACCGTGCGGATATACAGCAGGAGGTTGATCAGCTGACAGCGGAGGTGCAGAGGATATCCGAGCAGATAGAATTAAACGGACAGAAGCTTCTCGACGGGCATCTCGAGAACCACGGGTACTGCGAGGATAACAAAAATGTTCAGGTGGAAGAGTACAATGACAAGATGAAGGCCGGGAAATACAAGGTTACCCTTGAGGAGACCTTTGATCCCCTGAATCACAGTCTGACGGTAAAGGCAAAGGTTGAGACCGATACAACAACTCCCCAGACGGTAATGGAGGTAAATCTTGAAAAGATGTCCTACCCCAAATATCTGGATTCAGAGCTTAGCTACAGTGACAGTTCGAATCCTGCCGAAAATTACAACGGAACCTGGGTTTCCGAAGGAGCATACGGAAGAGACGGAGAGGATAAAAAGCAGGACGGATTCATAAAGATCTGCAGCGACGGAACCCAGTACCTGACCCTTAGAGGGGATAACGGCGAGGAGATAAATTTAAGACTTGATAAAAGGCTGACGGAAGACACCTCGGGTCTGATTCCCAAGGATTCCGAAGGCAACAAATATAAGAATTTTAAAAATATATCCAGCACAGAGCTTAAGATTACCCTTACAGGACAGGGAGCCATGGATCTGAATATCGGCGCAAACGAAGAAGAGGTGGTGGAGTGCTCCCTTCCGAGGATCTCGCTGGAGAGACTGGATATAGACAATCTCCGGATGACCACCAAGGCCAGCGCCCAGCAGAGTATAGACCGGGTGTCCTACGCACTGAAGTACGTGTCCGCCTCCAGAGCACAGATCGGTGCCTACACGAACCGCGTGGAGCACAGCATAAGTTATCTTGCAGCCTCGAATGAAAACTTAAGCAGCGCCATGAGCCGCATACAGGATACGGATATGGCCGAGGAAATGACAAATTATGCAAGCCAGCAGATCCTTGTCCAGGCGGCCACATCGATGCTCGCCCAGGCAAATCAGGCACCGCAGCAGGCACTGCAGCTTATACAGTAAGGAGACAATAGATGACGGACGAGAAGAAAAAGGAATTCACCTTAAAGATAACACAGGCCAACAGGACAAGGATAGTGGTGCTGACATACGAGCTTGCGCTGACCTATCTCGAGGAAGCCAAAAACGCTGAAGGATATGAGGATTTTGTTCGTGGCATCCAGCATGCAAAATGCTGTACCGATCAGCTCCGCAGCGTGCTTGACTATTCCCAGGAGATAGCCCTGTATCTATACAGGATCTATAATTACATCTCACTTTTACTGGACAAGGCCATTATCAGACATAATGCGGGTATCCTTGATGAGGCAGAGCAGCTTATAGAAAAGCTTCATGATGCCTTCGACCGGATAGCCGACAGCGACACGTCGGAGCCCGTGATGCGGAACACGGAAACGATCTATTCCGGACTGACCTACGGAAGGGCCGGAGTACAGGATAATGTCTCTATGGAAAACCGCGGTTTTACGGTCTGAAACCGAAAAACCCCTATTGTAATTCCTGCGGATTGCGGTAAAATTACAGTAAGCGAAATCTTGGATTTCGCTTACTCAGATGCCTTCGGAGGATATATAGGGGTTTTTTGATGGGAGCTGTGAAAAGTCTGGCTTTTTTCACTAAAAGAATAATAATCATAGCCTCGGTTTTTTCCTTGCTTTCCTGCGTAAATGTGTTTGCTGCGGTAGACACGAATGCGCTTAATAATAGTATGCTTCAAAATATCAATGATCTGAGGGAATCCCTGGGGCTGCAGCCTTTGAAGATAGACAGCAGCCTGATATCCATTGCAAATATCCGTTCCGACGAGGCGTCCGACGAGTGGAGCCACACCAGACCCAACGGGGAGCAGGGAGTTGAGATGATCCCCGCTGACAGATGGAGGGGTGAAAACCTGTCCAATATTATCGATACAGAGGATGTGACGGAGGCTGCGAAGATAATGTTTGATAATCTTGTGGAGTCGCCGGAGCACTACGACAATATGGTATTTGATCAGTTCACGAGGATAGGCATCGCAAGTCATGTAGAGGACGGTAAGATAACGGTTGCCTATATGTTCAGCAGCTGACAGAATATGTTTTCCGGTAACAGTTCACCATTGAAAAAACTATAAGCTTCCTTCGACTTTGTCATTCTGAGGGCGAAGCCCGAAGAATCTTATTCTTCTCACCGATCGGGAAATCAGGATGACGAGGGTTAACTGTTATGGTGCCCGGGATTGTTCTGAGAAAAATACAAAATTCGGGCTGGACAAACCGGCCCGATTAGTGTATTATCCATTTCACGTTCTTAAATTTCAGTTTTTCGTTTTATCTTAAGTTCGTAATTGCCGTTTCGGCAGAAATTCTTTTTTACAAATATCTGTTTTACGGAGGACGAAATGGGAAGACCCGTTCTTTTCCTTTTCCTCGTCGCCGCATCCTTAACAGATCTGAAAGCACGTTACATTGACAATTTCCATATTATTTTCGGATTTTTACTTGGTCTTGCCTCTGCCTTTCTGGAAAGAGGGGTCAGAGGAGCGGCGGACGGAATACTTACGGCCTTCGCGGTATTTATCCTGCTGTTTACTTTTTACGCGGGAGGATATCTGGGAGCCGGGGACATCAAATTCATAATGGCGGCGGCTGTATACGCGGGACACGAGGTGATAAGTAGATCACTGATCCCGACAACGGCTTTCAGCCTTGTAATACTTGCGTATTATGCGCTAAAGAGCGGCAGGCTGAAGGGTGTGAGTATCCCGATGTCATTGCCTGTCAGTATGGGGATCATCCTCAGTTTGAATTAGCAGCATCGAAGCGAAGGATCTAAATAAATTGTCTTCCTGAGCGAAGCGAAGGATCTAAATAAGCTGTCTTCCTGAGCGAAGCGAAGGATCTTACAGAAAGGGGAAATATGAAAAAAAACACACTTGCGGTATTTGACCCGGATGAAGAATACGTTACAAAGCTTATGAGCTATATGAGTGACAGCCGGTCGGTGCCTTTGGAGATCCAGGGATTTACGGACAAGGATCTTCTGAAGGATTTTATCAGGGTAAACAGCGTTGATATCCTGCTGATCCCGGAGGACGACGTGGATGACGATATAGAGGCCTGTGATACCGGGGAAATGATGGTACTTTCGGAGAATGACATTGCAAAGGACAGCCGGGGACATAAGTCCATCTGCAAATATCAGTCATCCGAAAACATAATGCGGGAGGTCATGTGCTATTACGCCGAGCAGCCCTTTGCCGAGGCAGGCACCATAAACAGCATAAATACTGAGATAATAGCTGTTTATTCCCCCATCAGGAGGAGCTTTCGTACTTCCTTCGCCTTCACTCTCGGAGAGGTACTTTCGGAAAGAGAAAAGACGCTTTTCGTAAGCCTCGAGGAGTTCTCCGGATTCAACCAGCTTCTTCAGAAAAACTATATGAGTGATCTTTCGGATCTGTTGTTTTACATAGACCAGAAAAAGAGAAATTTCCCCTGCAAGCTGGCAAGTATGGTGGAAAAGGCAGGGCTTCTGGACTATATACCGCCGGTAATATCGCCTCTGGATATTCTCTCCGTAAACCGTGAAGCCTGGGTAACACTCTTCAATGAGCTCTGCTGCTGTGATTACTCAAAGATCATTGTGGACCTGTCCGATTCCGTGAGCGGATTTCTGGATATTTTAGAGGCGGCAAATATCATCTATATGCCGGTCAGGGAGGATACCGTGTCAAAGGCAAAGCTTGAGCAGTACGAGGCAATGCTCAGGATAATGGAGAGGGGAGGGATCCTGGAAAAGACCCGTGAGATAAGGATACCGTTTATGAGCGAGCTCAACGGGAATCTGTACTCGCTGGCAGATTCGCCTATGGGAGAGTTTGTGAGAGGACTATGAAGGAGCTATCGGAGATAAGACAGGAGCTCCACGACGCTATCTTAAGGGAAATAGATCTGTCGAGGGAGGTCAGCGATGAAGAAATAGAGGAGATCATAAACAGGGCTGTTATCTCTGCAGGAAAAAAGGAGTACCTGAGCCTGGAGGACAAGCGGAGGCTTATGCGGGAGCTCTTTGATTCCATAAGGAAAAAGGGCGTGATACAGAGCCTTATAGACGACCCGAGGGTGACGGAGATAATGGTAAACGGTACCGAGAATATCTTTGTTGAGCGGGACGGGGCATTGTTTCTTTGGGACAAGCGCTTCGAATCAAAGGAAACCCTGAACGACGTGATACAGCAGATAGCAGCGGGATCAAACAGGGTAGTGAACGAGGCGTCCCCGATAGTCGATGCAAGACTGGAAAACGGCTCCCGTGTAAATATAGTTATGAATCCCGTGGCATTGAACGGTCCCGTGATAACGATACGGCGTTTTCCCGAGAAGCCGATAAGGATGGAGGATCTGATAAAATTCGGTTCCATTACGCCTGAGGTTGTGGAATTCCTGCGGAAGCTCGTCATAAGCGGATACAATATTTTTGTTTCCGGCGGCACCGGAAGCGGAAAGACTACCTTCCTAAACGCACTTTCATCCTTCATTCCGGAAGAAACAAGGGTAATAACCATTGAGGACTCTGCGGAGCTTCAGATCCAGGGAATACCGAACCTTGTAACCCTGGAAACCAGAAACGCAAATGTGGAGGGCTGTAAGAGCATCACCATGAGAGATCTTATCAAATCCTCCCTCCGCATGCGGCCTGACCGTATCATAGTCGGCGAGATCAGGGACGGAGCGGCCTTTGATTTTCTGCAGGCTGCAAATACGGGACATGACGGGAGCCTCTCAACAGGACACGCCAATTCTGCAAAGGATATGCTGTCAAGACTGGAAACGATGGTTCTGATGGCCGGAATGGAGCTCCCTCTGCAGGCCATAAGACGCCAGATCGCTTCAGCGGTTGATATTATCGTGCATCTCGGGAGGCTTAGGGATAAGAGCCGGAAGGTTCTGGAGATCGTGGAGATCACAGGCTACGAGGATGGGGAGATCACATATAAAAGTCTTTACGGCTTTGACGGAAGGAAGCTGAAGAAAGAGGGGGAATTAACCGCCACAGACAAGCTGGAAAGGGGAGGATTTATTTGAACTATGATAAATACAGATTTTCTGCCGGAGAGAAGCTGATCTATTTTCTTCTGGGAGCTGCGGCGGACGGGCTGATATCCTGGACATTCTATAAAAGCCCCGTGGCCTTTCTCATCTTTCTTATTCCCGTTGAAACCGTGTTTTTCAAATTTGTGAAAAAAAGCCTGATAGAAAAAAGAAAGTACGAGCTTTCCCTGGAATTCAGGGAGGCCATAATGGCGGTCCAGTCATCATTAAACGCAGGCTATTCGGTTGAGAATGCTTTTATCGAAGCAGGAAGGGTAATGGAAAGTATGTACGGGGAAAGTCCCATAAGGGATGAGTTCAGGGTACTCACCCGCCGCTTAAGATCCAATGAGACACTGGAAAAAATACTTCTTGATATTTCCGACAGGAGCGGGATCGAGGATATAGAGGACTTTGCCAATGTTTTCGCCGCTGCTAAGAGAAGCGGAGGGGATTTTACGAGGATCATCAGGAAGGCCGCAGAATCCATAGGGGACAAAATGGATGTCCGCAGAGAGATAAAGACCGCAATAAGCTCAAGACGTTATGAGACCCGGATAATGGAGGCCGTTCCCTTCGGGATAATCGTATATCTGAATCTGACCTCCGCCGGATTTCTGGAGGCACTTTATCACAATATTACGGGCTGTGTGATTATGACGGTCTGCCTTTGTCTGTATCTTGCCGCCTTCATTATAGCGGAGAGGATAACGGGAGAAGCGGAAAAGGTATAGGGAACGGCACAGAATATGAGGGAGAAATGAAGATCATCAGACGTTTTGCAGTAAGTATCCTGAAAAAATTCAAGCTCTCCGGGAATGCGGAGATCATAAAGAAGCAGATGCTCCTTAACCCTGCGGCAGGCGGCAGGAAGGAAGCGGAGAAATTCAGGGTCGATAAGCTTAGTGAAGTGCTTACCGTGATCCTTGTCGGAGGAGTACTGGCGGCAGTCGTCACCGTAAGTACGCTTATAAAGTCGGCGGACGAGGACTGCCTGAAAATAGAGAGAAACGGCTACGGGAAGGGAGACCGGACCGTGGAGCTCATCGCAAGAGTCGGTGAAAGGGAGCTTGAGCAGCCGATTGCCCTGACTGTGGGAGAGAGACAGTATAGCGATGAGGAGATAGAAAGGATCTTTGATGAGATCGGAGAGAGCCTGCCACAGAAGATACTGGGTGAAAACAGCTCCCTGGAAAAGGTGGAATATGATCTGGAGCTTATGGACACAGTTGAAGAATATCCCGTAAATATCGAATGGAGCGTTGATAATTATGATGTGCTGAACAGCAGCGGGATCATTCAGGAGGAAGTAAAGGATGTGAAGGGGACGGCCGTGGTGCTCACCGCAAACTTAAGCTATATGGGCAGATATGCGGATTATTCCTTTCCGGTGCTGGTATTTCCGAGACACAAGGAAGCAGCGGGACGTATAAGGGATATGGTCATAAGCAAGATAGACAGGTATGACGCTCTTACGGTATCGTCGGAAAACCTGATCCTGCCGCGATCCATAGGGGATAACGAGATCAGCTACAGGGTTCTTACGGAAAAAACAGGAGGTCTGATCCTTGCGGTGACCGTGATCTCGGCAGTTATCATCTGGTATGGCAGGGACAGGGATCTCGATAACAGGATAAAGGAAAGAGAAAAGGAAATGCTTCTTGATTATCCGGACATTGTCAGCAGGCTGAATCTGTTTTTCTTTGCGGGAATGACCATAAGAGGAGCCTTTGAAAGGATAGCGTCGGATTATGAGAAGCAGAGGAGAGCCGGCAAAAAAGAAAAGAGATTTGCTTTTGAGGAAATGCTTATCACCGTAAGGGAAATGAAGGGCGGTGTGCCGGAGTCCCAGGCTTATCAGAATTTCGGCATAAGAGCCGGGGTCAGAAGATACGGGAAACTCGGAACTCTTCTTTCACAGAACCTGCAAAAGGGAAATTCGGGTCTTACGGCAGTTCTGGAATCAGAGGCGCGGGATGCCTTTGAAGACAGGAAGGCAAATGCCAGAAAAACCGGAGAGGAAGCGGGAACAAAGCTCCTCCTGCCTATGGGGATAATGCTTCTCGTGGTGATGATCATAGTGATAATACCGGCATTCCTGTCGTTTTCAATATAGAGGAGAGTGAAAACTGTTCTTTAACGGGTATGAGACGGCCCGGCAAAACGGGCTTTATCATAAATATATTTATGGAAAGGAGGGATGGCATGCTGAAAAGGTTTTTTGCCGAAGAGGATGCGATAGGAACCGTTGAAATGATCCTGATCCTCGTGGTTCTCATCGGCCTGGTCCTTATTTTCAAGGAACAGCTTACGAATCTGGTCAATAAGATCTTTAAGACCATTAATTCCAAGGCCGGATCGGTCTGAAACCATTTTGACCAAAGGGAGGTTATATGAAGAGGGGAACAATAACTGTTTTTCTGAGCTTATCACTGACAATCATACTGTCTCTAATAGGAGCCGTGATCGAAAGCGCTCGATACAGCGCTCTGAGGATGCGCACGGAAATGATCATGGAGATGGGGCTATTGTCGGTATTTGCGGAGTATAACAGGGAACTGCTGAAAGATTATGATCTCCTCTTCATAGACACCACCTACGGAACGGGAAAAGCGGATATAGCAGCAACAAAGGATCATCTCCGTTCCTATATGCAGTATAACGGCCGTCCCGCAAAAGGGATACTGTCCTTCGGACTGGACGAGATCATGGCATTGGATGTGGAGAAAGCGGATCTGACGCTGTATTCATATGCTTCCGATCAGGGAGGCCGGGAATTTAAGCGGCAGGCGATCCACGCCGTAAAGGATCATTTCGGTCTGGGAATCGTGGAAAAACTGAAGAAAAACGCCATGGATTACAAGACCAGCGGCATAGAGGATTATGATACGGACAGGAAGAGACAGGATGTGGAAAAGAAATTAAAAGGGGTGGATCTGAAGGTCGAAAAGTGTCCTGTGGACGAGGTATTCGATGAAAGACCTGGAATAGTGGAAAAGCTGGTATCCGGAGGGGTAAGCGTTTCCGAGAAGAGGCTGGATCTGAGAAATACCGCATCCCACAGGGATCTGAGGCAGGGCAGCGGGGTTATGAGAGCGGAAAGCAATCCGGACTCACTTGCAAATGATCTTTTGTTTGATGCATACCTCAAGTGGAAAATGAGCTCCTTCATCAATGATCTTTCACACGGATCCTGCTCTTATGAGCTTGAATACATTCTTAACGGGAAAAACACGGACCGGGCTAATTTCAGGGATACGGTATTTAAGCTTTTCCTGATAAGGGAAGCTGCGGATACCATGGCGGTATTTAAGGATGAGGGAAAGAAAAGCCAGTGTAAGGCTCTGGCAGCCGTAATCTCACTTCTTCTCCTAAATCCGGAAATAGAGGAGCCCCTTACGGATATGCTCCTTTTCACCTGGGGCTTTGCGGAAAGTGTAGTAGATATGCGGACTCTTTTGAAGGGCGGGAAGATACCGGTCATAAAGGAGGGAAAGGACTTCCGATTAAAGGTCGTCGCAGAGCTTCCTCTGTTCCTGAGTCTTCCTGTGAGCAGGGACAGCAGCGGGACAGGCCTTGATTACGGAGATTACTGTCTTATGCTTCTGGCTGCTGAGGACAAAACAAAAAAGGTGATGAGGGCTATGGACGTAATAGAGATGAATATGCGTACAAAGGAGGGAAACAGAGGTTTCCGTATGGACGGATGTATTGACTATTTAGAGGCGGATGTGAGCCTTAAGGCAAAAAAGGGATATTCCTTCACCATAAGAAGGGATTATTCCTATGAAGCGATCATTGAGTAAATGACAGGCCGGCCTGATGTAAGAAGAAGCGGGTGGATCCCGGATTCCCCCAAGAACAGATGATTACTCCTTAACCAGATAAAAAAGACATGCGAAAGAAACTGCTTACCAAACAAAATAAACATCTACAAAAAAGGGATCTGCCCGCTTCTTCTTATATCAGGGGCTTAAAGGGAAGCCTTACCATAGAAACCGCGATCGCGCTGCCGCTTTTTATCTTTGCCGTACTCTCTTTGATAATGATCGGCGAAGCGGTGAGGTTTTCCGGCAATATGAACGCGGCACTTCTGGAAAACGGACGTAAGCTCAGCGCATATGCCTATGCGGGGAGCAGAGCCGGCCTTGAAGGAAGTATTGTGGGTGCAAAGGCCGTTTCCCTGACCGTCGGGAAAAGCATGGTAATGGAGGATCTGAAAAAGGAGGGGACCGGAGAGATCCCGGTGGAGAACGGTGCAGGAGGATTGTCTTTTATCCATTCAAATGTTCTGGGCCCTGATCAGATGATAGATCTGAATGCGGTCTGGCGGATGAAGATCTTTTTTCCGCTGCCGGGGGTTCAGGGCTTCAGGGTCATAGACAGGGCGAGAATAAGAGCTTTCACAGGCTACGACAACAGCCACAGGGAGGACCGCTCCGGCGAAGAAGAGGAGGAGATGGTCTTTATCACCGAGAAGGGGACTGTTTATCACAGGGACAGGAACTGCCCCCACCTCAATATAAATATCCGCCATACCACCAGGACTGAAGTCGGAAAAGAGAGGAACAATGCCGGTGGAAAGTACTACCCATGTGAATACTGCGGCGGAGGGAGCGGGGAAAACCTCTACATCACGGATGACGGAGACAGATATCACACGAAGATCAGCTGTCCGGGATTAAAGAGGTCGGTGAAGACGGTTCCGATCTCTGAAACGGGGGGAAGACCCCCTTGTGCGGATTGCGGAGGAGGATAGAAAAATGATCCTGAGCTTATTGCTTACGCTTTTTTTAATAATCTGTTCATACACGGACATAAAAAAGAAAGAGATATATTTCAAGGTGCTGCTGCCGTTTTTTCTGACCGGGGTCATTGCGGCGGCAGTCTCCGGACGAGAGGCAGTGCTGGCGGCTCTTCTCGGCGCCGCAGCAGGTATCGCATTACTGCTGCTTTCCTTTATTACAAAGGGAGCGATAGGAGAAGGTGACGGTCTGGTTCTCGTGGTCACCGGGGTTTTTCTCGGGATCTCGGAAAACCTGAGACTGCTTACCTTTGCCCTGTTCCTGTCGGCGCTGTTCTCAGTGGGAGCAATGATAATTAAAGGCTGGAAAAGGGACAGGGAGCTGCCCTTTGTGCCTTTTCTTCTGGCGGCGTTTCTCATTATAAGGACAGGCGGCAAATTCTTAATCTGACAAAAGTCTACTAATAAAAAGTCAAGGGGAAATTTGACGAATGTGTAGACAGAAATGGAGGTATCACAAAAAGGCCGCCTGATTGTGCCGGCCAAGGAAAAGATGAAGGACATTTGTTATTCAGAAATA
>Ga0310695_10002872_pt1 | contig 35147 bp, 56 predicted proteins | sample RumenRJG_04DNA_FD_203882 | JGI IMG/M metagenome (GOLD analysis project Ga0310695, IMG submission 203882) | Bovine rumen microbial communities from Lethbridge, Alberta, Canada - RJG_04 (v2) (version 2) | ecosystem: Host-associated > Mammals > Digestive system > Stomach > Rumen | place: Canada... | reverse complement strand
GCATTTATTATTGACATTTTCAAGGGTAACATTTAGAATTAAATGCGACAAGAGGTTATAAAAGCCTCTGCCGCATTTATTTTTTTGCAGCAGAATTAAGCAAAATAGCGCGGTAGAGTGCAATAACTCTACCGCGTTTTTATTTGCGGAAAGGAGCAAAGGAAGTGGCACGGACATATAAAAAACTGAACTACAAAGACCGCCAGCGCTTAGAGGAAATGGTAAAGGCTGGCGAAAAGGTAACGACAATGGTAGCAGAAATGGGCGTACACCGCGCTACCCTTTACCGAGAACTGGAAAGAGGCGGCGCAAGTGGACGAGATCACACGGGCTACAGCGCAGACAGAGCACAAAAAGCGCTTTTTGCATAAGCAAGGGCGGCAGATCACGAAAGAGAGGGCGACACAATGAGAAAAGCAAACTTTAAGAGGCTTAAGGCAGGCGATTTAGTACAAGTACCGCGCGTAGAATTTGCGCCACTGCGCAGAGGCTGGAACGGCTGGCTATTCAGCGAGGCGGTAGTAATAAGTAAGGGCGTAAGCCTTAAAAACGGCAAAGGCATTGTAAAAGTAGAAATGAGGACACCAAAGAGCCGAAACGACTACAACACAATGCAAAAGACATTTTACGAGGATTGCGTATTTTATACAGATAGCACAGAGACAGCTAAGCACTTTCTGGAAAAAGACGGGATAACAGACAAAGAGAGCTTTTACAAGTTTATAGAGCGCGAGGACGTTACAGGCTGCGACTGGATACGCTTTTTAATAGAAAAAGGCTTTTTATTTAACGAGAACGAAAGAGAGGGCTAAGGCATGAACAAAGAGGACATAAAAATACTGTTAGAAAAGCTGGTAGAAATACAGGCAAATGGCTGCGCGCCTATTGAGATAAGCATAGGCGGCGTAACGGCAGAGAACATAGTAAGAAACGACTGCGTAAAGATATTAAGCGCACCGCCTATAGTGGCAGAAAAGCTACATGAGGCAGGCTACCACTTAGACATAGAGCGCATGGGCGTAAGAGTATACAAACTGTAAATTAAGCGCTGGGCGGCTTACCCGCTGCACAGCAGATCACGAAAGAGAGGGCGAAAACATGAGAAAGCACGAGCTGGTAATAATCTGGGAAACGGGCGAGAAAGAGATACACGAGTACGAAAGCCAAGAGCTTGCAGAGCAGGCAGAGAGAGGCTACAAGGCGGCGTTTGGTAACCAGATACAATGGAGCGGCACAAGACCGCAGACGCAGAAAGCGGGGCAGGCATGAGCAGTATAGACGAAACGCGCATAGTAAACGGCGAGCTGCCTAAAACGTGGACGTGCCCGCATTGCCACAGGCGCAACAAAATGGGCAGGTACAAAAACGAGGAATTTATAGAGTTTGGTAAGGCTTTCCAACATTGCGACCATTGCAGCTACGTGCACTACTGGCAGCTGGAACTTACAGAGGACTTTAAGCGCAAAGTGGTGGAAATGCTGACGAGGTAACGCCTATGTACTACGTGGTAGAGAAAAGCAGAGACGGCAGCAGGCGCATATATCACAAGGGCAAGCGCATAGCTTACCCAGATAGACGGCTACAGGACGGCTACAAGACGCTTGCAGCAGCCAAAAGGATAGTAAACAAGCTAAGTACAGACATAGCTTTAGACATTTACAGCCACAGAGCCTTAGAGGGCGAGCGCTACTACGAGGAAAACTACAAAGAGTACGAGATAGAGGACACGAAAGCGAGGGCGCTACAAATGAGCGTAAGAGAGTTTCTTAACTGCTGCACTATGGACTGGTACGGCATTGCTATATACGAGGACTTAGAGGACTGCTACGACGAGAAATGCTTAGCAGGACGCTACAAAGATATGCGAGAGATACCAGACAACCTACTTAAATGTACGGTAAATACGTGGGCAACAGACGAAAGCACGGACATAGAGGGCAACAGGCTTACATACATACTTATAGGAATATAACGAAAGAGAGGGCAGGCAGGTGGAGTGCAGAGCATACAGCTACAAAGTGATACAGGGCGGCAAGGCATTGCCAGCAAGAGCAAGAGTACAGCGTAGGGCAGACTTTTGGGCGGGCGTGGAGTATGTGAGATACCGCCAGAGGCAGCAGGCACTTAAGGTAAGAGCGCGCAGACTGGCTTTTACAAAGCAGAGGCTTTGCGGGCTTGCAGCAGTGCTGGTAGGCATTGCAAGCGTACCGCTGCTGGATATGGACGCAACGGCAGCGCTGCTTATAGTACCACTGGGGCTGTATATGATATTTAGCCGCCAGCTGCTTAGCGAGGTGGAATAAATGGAGCAAATAACCGTAGAGCAGGCACTTAGCTACACAAGAGCAGGCGATAGAGTGCAGATCATAGACGGCGAGACAGAGCTATATACAGGATATGCCAGCCTGTTACACGAGGAAACAAAAGAACGCATAGCACATAGACTGGTAAAGAAATACCACTACAGCTTAGACATAAGGCACAAAGACTGGGAAAGGCGCGGACTTATGCCGCCTATTGAGCCAGACGAGATAGCGCAGTACAGCTTTAGCGATTTACAGCTAAGCGTTTATACGCAGATCATCATATAAGAAGAGAGCACGAAAGAGAGGGCAGAGGCATGGTTATAACATACCCAAACTTGCAGCTATGCTGGCATAACCCAGACAAGGGCATATGTGGGCAACTGGAAAACCTACCAGAGATAGAAAAGAAAAAGTACGGCTTTAACCTGCTGGGCGGGCAAAAGGTTTACTTTATCGGCTACATAATGAGCGGCGCGCCTTATGCGTATGACGTGGACGTAATTAAGGTAAGCGACGACGGCGTAACAATAGATAACTGGGGCTGGAACAAAAACAGCAGGACGGTAGGCGGTGACGAGGTACGCAACTGTTTTGCAGCATTTATGCAAGAGGACGGCACAGTACTACTACCGTGGAGAGCTTACGACGCACGCAGGGATATGTACCACGACCTGCTTATAGAGCCGTGCGAGTATCTTAAGGACAAGCTGACAATGCGCGAGCTGCTTAGCGGCGAGAAAGAATACTATACAGACAGATACGGTACGGGCATATGGAGACAGCACGGCGGCTGGCGTTACAGGGTAAGCAGATATAACGAAAACCTGCAAAACTTTACAAAGCTGGGGCAGATCACTTTAGAGGACGTGGCGACGTTACCGAAAGGGGCAGCCTATGCCGATTAAGCCAGAAAATAAAAAGCGGTATCCTGCGAACTGGCAGCAGATACGGCAGGACATACTTAAGCGAGCTGGTAATAAGTGCGAGTTTTGCGGCATTGAGAATTACGCAATAAGAGAGAACGGCGCAAAAGTAGTGCTTACAATAGCGCACTTAGACCATACGCCAGAGCATAACGACTACAGTAACTTAAGGGCTTTGTGCCAGAAATGCCACAACAGTTACGATGCAGAGCACAGAGCAGAGACACGCAGGAAAACGCGAGAGGCGAAAGCATGATAGTAGCTTACATATGCAGCCCGTACAGGGCAAACGACAAAAAGCAGCGCAAGCAGTACGACGAGTACGTAAAGAGGCTTACCAAAATGGCTATAGACAGCGGCATAGCACCAGTAACGCCGCATATGTATATTACGCAGGTGCTGGACGACAGCAACAAAGAGGACAGAGCAGCAGGACTGGCAGCGGGCATAAGCCTGCTATACAGGTGCGACGTGCTTATATATGGCAACAAGTACGGCATAAGTGAGGGTATGCACAACGAGCTTAAGAGGGCAGAAGAGTGCAACATACCAGCCGTAGACGCAGAGGACTGCAAAAGCGTAGACGACTTTATAGAGAAAGTGCACGAGGCTTGCAGGCGCAGATATGGCAAGAGCTTGCACGAGGAACTTACTAAGGTAGTAGTTTAGCGAGGTAGTGCTTATGGCAATGTTTAAGACGTGCCCGTATTGCGGCAGTAACTTAGATCATAACGAGCAATGCACCTGCGGCGGTGTAAGTACGGCAGTACTGCGCACGCCCAGAGAGCTTGTAAAAGACCGCATGGCAGCTATGGAGCAGGCAAAGGCACGGGCTAAACAGACAGCACACGCAACCTTAAGAAAGGGGATATATACAGCGATATGCAGACAAACGAAAACACAGTAGTACTGGGAGAGGTAACAGACGTGCTGTTATGGGGCTTTAAGTTAGAGCTTACGGACAGGCGCACAGGCGAGCGCTTAGAGGGCTACGCAGTAGAGACGGGTAACGAGGACTACGAGCTAGACGACGCAGCCCAGAGCATACGCAACCGCTTTGGAGCAATGGGCTACAGCGTAAACAGCTGCACCTTTGACACCGAGCGCAAGTATACATACGACGCAGTAAAAGAGTTTGAGGCAGCAGAGCCTACAAACACAGGCAAAGAGCCACAAGAGACAGAGGACGACGAAAAAAGCAGCTATAAGGACGAGATAGAGGCGACCTTAGCAGAGCTGGGAGAGTAGAGAGGGGCTTAGAACGTGGGCGAGATCACGACGCAGGGCAATACCGTAGCGCTTATAGGCGTTATGGCGGCAGAGTTTACAGAGGTAACGAACATACACGGGCAGCAGTACAAGGGCTACCAGACAATAGTAAAGACGAGACGGCGCAGCGGGCAAGAGGACGAGGCTATAGTATTTTGCCCAGCAGGTACAAAGCCAGTGGCAGCAGGCAAGCCAGTAATATGCTACGGCAGGCTGCAAACCTTTAAGAACTACAAAAGCGGCAAGGTGCTTGTATACGTGCTGGCAGAGCTGCTGGAAGAGACAGGCGAGCACTACGAGCCAGAAAACGAGGTAAGACTATCTGGCACGCTGGGCAAGGGCATTGTAAACAGAGCCACGCCAAACGGTAAGCGCATTACAGATATTAAGGTAGTAATACCAAACGAGCTGCGAGAGGGCGGCAAGTGCTACGTGCCTGCTATCTGCTGGAATAAGGCAGCAGACGAGGTAAAGGACTGGGCAGAGGGCACGCAGGTAGACATAAAAGGCAGGCTACAAAGCAGATCATACGAAAAGACCGAGGACGGGCAGACGGTAACACGTACCTGCTACGAGGTATCTATATACAAGATCACAAGAGCAGAGGATATGGAACAAGAAAAGGCTAAGGGGGCATAACTGATATGAGCAGCACACGCAAAATGCAGAGACAGATAGCAAAGGCAGCAGCACAGCGCTTAAGCGATAACGGAAAGAACGGGAAAAGCAGCAAGATTTTTAAGAATATATGGAGAGGGCAGCAGCTTGCAGCAGGCAAGGGTAAAGTATCCGAAAACCACAGAAAGCAGCGCGCCCGTGAGAGTAAAACAGATACGGATATAGCGCGACTTATTGAGAACGCACGCCAGAGAGCTGCGCAGCGCGCTAAGTGAACAAAGAAAAGCGCCTGCGGTACTGGGAATACCACAGGCGCTTAACCATGCGTTAAAAGCTACCTATATTATATAGAACGCATGGCGAAAAAGCAAGAGCAAGCCCGCTTTTTAAGTGCGCGCAAGCTCTATTAAAACACTTGATAAAAGTATTAGTTTTACGACAGAGGTAAAAATATATGCCATACGTTAAACGCACTACTACAGCTGGCAAAACTGTAGAGATAGAGTACTACTATACCAGCAGATACCAGAAGAGAGGGCAAAAGAGGCAGGATAAGGTAAAGCCTACAAGAGAAGAGCAAAAGAGGGTAAACGAGAGACAGGCACAGAGAAAGCTAAGGCTATTGTTAAATGCTAACTTTGGCTATGGAGACTACCACGTAGTACTTGACTACATACGCAGGAAAGAGGAAGAGCCACGCAGCAAAGAGCAAATGCGCACAGACATAGATAAATTTTTACGCGAGTGCAGAAAGCTGTATAAGGCTGCTGGCAAAGAGTTTAAATACATACACGTAATGGAGATAGGCGAAAAGGGAGCACGCCACCACCACCTTGTAATAAACAAGTGCGATACAGAGATATTGCAGCAGGCATGGTACAAGGCATATGAGGGGCACAACCGTGTTAAGGTTTTCCCTTTGGACGATACAGGGCAGTACAGCGAGCTTGCAAGCTATTTTTTGAAATACACAGACAAGCACCGCACAGAGGACGAGGGCGCGCTTATGAGCAAGCGCTATAACAGCAGCCGTAACCTTGTACGCCCAGAGCCAGTATACGAGATCATAAGCCAGCGTAACTGGTTTAAGGCAGAGCCGCACGCACCTAAAGGCTGGTACGTGGATAAGGACAGTATAGAGAGGGGCATACATAGCCCAGAGTTTTACGGGTATGGGTACTTTAGATACCGCATAGTGAGGTTAGAGTAAAGCGTATGAGAAAAGCAAAGGCAGTAGCCATAGCAGTACTTACGGTACTGGCAGCAATGATAGTAGCAAGGACGGCAGCAGGCGACGACAGCATACAAGCGATAGAGCCGCAGCAGATCACTATAGCAGACTGGCAGCAGGTAGAGCCAGAGCCAGCGCAGCAGATCATAGAGACGAGAGAGCCAGAGGCAAGGGTAGAGGAAATTACAGAGCCTGCATACATACCGAGCACAGAGGCAGCAGAGGGCTGCATAAGCGAGGCAGAGCTTATAGCTATCACAGAAGAGGTAGGCGCTATGTATGACATATGCCCAGAACTATTGCAGGCACTGGTAGAGCGTGAGAGCACATTTTACATAAACGCCACTAACGGAAATTGCAAAGGGCTGGCGCAGATAAGTACACGCTGGCATACAGACCGCATGGAGCGACTGGGCGTTACAGACATATACGAGCCTTACGGCAATATCCTTGTAGCAGCTGACTACCTGCGGGAGCTATTCGACGAAAGAGAGGACGACGACGTATACTACGTGCTTATGCGCTATAACATGGCAATAGACACGGCAAACAGCCTGTATGCAGCAGGCGAGATAACAGACTACGCACGCAGCATAGTAAGGCGTGCAGCAGAGTTAGAGAGGCTACACGGCAAATGAGGTATATAGCTTTAGCAGTAATGATTATAGCGGCGTTTTTCGTACCAGCACTGCTGGCAGCGGCACAGGCGATATACAGGGCAGGGCAGCAGCAGAAAGCAGAGGAAGAGCAAAAGCACAACGGCTACCATGAGGCACACCCGTACATAAGGCAGCAAAAGCAGATAGCGAGATATGCAGCAGAGAGGCTAAGGTACTGGCTTTTTGTAAGGGGTAAAAGCTGCCACGCCTGCTGCCTGCGGTGTAAATACTTTGACGAGTGCCAAACAGATAACAAGGCGCAGAAAGAGAGGAAAGGCAGAAAGTGAGAAATTACAGGATAGACCACGAGGCAGGCGCACAAGAGGCACTATTTACCTGGTGCGATATGCAGCGCGGTAAGTACCCAGAGCTTAGGCTACTCTACCACGTACCAAACGGCGGCAAGAGAGACGCAGCCACGGCAAGAGCTTTAAAACGGCAGGGAGTAAAGGCAGGCGTGCCAGATTTATGCTTACCTGTAGCGCGCGGCGGCTGGCACGGGCTGTATATAGAGCTTAAGGTAGGCAGCAACAAACCAACAGAACTGCAAAAGCAGTGGCTTAAGAGCTTGCGGCAGCAGGACTACGCAACAGCTGTATGCTACGGCTGGGAAGAGGCGGTAGACGTGCTTAAGAGCTACTTAGACGACAGCGTACTTTTAGAGACGGCAGCAACGGCAGCAGCAGTGGCAGATATGCCAACCATGCAGCCTGCTACATAGATCACAAAAGACAGGAACTATAAACAAAGCCAGAGACTCAACGGAGAGAAAGAGAGGGCAAAGCATGAAAGTAATAAGCATTATTAACCTTAAAGGCGGCGTAGGTAAAACCTTTACAGCGCACAATATGGCATACGAGCTGTATAAGCGCGGCTACAAAGTACTTGTACTGGATAACGACAAGCAGGGCAACGTAAGCAAAGCACTGGGCAAGTATGGAGCGTTAGGAAACTGCGGCGCAGCCAGAGCGCTTACAGGCAAATACACCTATGCGCTGGACGTGATTACAGACGTGGGAGCTAATAACGGCGTACTGGACGTAATAACGGGTAATATGTCACTTATGACAGCTACGTACCAGCTTGCAGCAGAGACGGGCAACCAGCTGGGCAGATACAAAAAGCTGTTAGAGACACCTATAAGCAACTGCGAGGACGCGCTACCGTTTCCACGCACAATACGCGACTGGTACGACTTTATGATAATTGACAACCCGCCAGACATTGCCTTTAACGTGGCAAACGCTTTGGAGATCACGGACGAGGTAATAGTACCAGTAAAAATAGACGAGTGGGCGTTAGAGGGCTTAGAGATCATAGCCCAGCAGATAGAGACAGCCAAAGACATTAACCCAAACATACAGCTGTTAGGCGCGCTGGTAACCATGTACAGAAACGACGACACTAACGTAGCTGGCTTAGAGTGGTTAGAGAAAAACAGCCCTATACAGGCGCTTGCAAAGATACGCTATACGCCAAAGGCAGCAGAGAGCACATTTTTTATGCAGCCAGTATATGAGTATAGCCCACGCTGCGGGGCAGCACAGGACTATAAGAACTTTGTAACAGCGTACTTACAGGCACAGAAAGGGGGCAAGTAATATGGCAGCGGGCAAGTTTAGCTTTATGGATATTATGAACGCGCAGAGCAAGGCGCAGACAGAGACGCAGGTAACAGAGTATACAGAAATCTGGTTAAATCCATGCGACGTAAAAGAGAGCGAGAGCAATTTTTACAGCCAAGAGAACATACAGGAACTGGCAGACAGCATTTTAGCCGTAGGACAGCAACAGCCTACGGTACTGGGAAGAGTAAACGGAGAGTACAGGATAATTAGCGGGCATAGACGAAACGCAGCAAACCGCCTGCTTATTGAGCAGGGGCACGAGCAGTACAAGAGCGTGCGCTATCTGTACAGAGATATGCCAGAGGCAACCTTTGAGCTATCGTTACTTGTGGGCAATGCCTTTAACAGAGAGCTTACAGCGTATGAGAAAACAGAGCAGGCAGCACGCTTGCGCAGGGCACTTATAAAGGCAAGAGACGAGGACGGCTTAGAGATCACAGGAAAGCTGCGCGATATGGTAGCGGACATACTGGGAGAAAGCAGCACAAACGTAGCGCGCATGGAGCAGATAGACAAAAACTTAAGCCCTGCTGCAAAAGAGCAGTTTAAGGCTGGCAATTTAGGCGTAACTGCTGCCTATGAAACCAGTAAGCTGCCAGAGGAAGAGCAGGACGAGATAGCAGCGCAGGCAGCAGCAGGCGAGGTAAGGGCTAAAGAGATCGCAGAAAAGGTAAAAGAACGGCAGGCAGGCGACGACTACCGCACGCCGCACCCAGAGAGCATAACGAGCCTATGCTACAGCTGCTTAAATTACAGCACCTGCAACGTAAAAACGGGCACTTGCGAAAAGTGCGACGAGTACGTAAACAAGGCAGAGGCAGAAAAGACCGACGAGCAGCGCTACAGTGAAGAGCAGGACAGGATAGACAGAGAGACAGCCAGAAAGCTGCGCGAGAAAGAGGACGCAGAGCGCATGGCAGCAGGCGCACCAGTAAGAGAGCCAAAAACGCACGAGGTAAAGTTAGCTACAAGCTGGTGGGCTGATATTACAAGCGGCAAAAAGCGCTTTGAGCTTAGGAAAAACGACAGAGGCTATAAAGTAGGCGACAAGCTGCTTATGCAGGAATATGCAGCAGGCGCTTACACAGGACGCAGCATACTGGCAGACATAACCTATATGCTGGAAGAGTACAGCGGACTTGCAGAGGGCTACGCAATACTGGGCATAGAGCTGCTTAAGGTATCCGAAACGGACACCGCAGAAAGCGTGGCGCATGAATAGACGACAGCGTAAGAAATATCTTAAAGGCAATGTAGGCAGGATACGCAAGTACATAGAGCACCAGATAAACAGCGGCAGCGGCGTGGCGGTTACGCTGCCTGCTAATCTGGGAGTAAGCGAGGGCGCAATATGGGAAATGATAAGAGCAGCGCAGGAAAACAGGGCGCAAAAGCGAAAAGCTGACAGACGAGCAAAACGAGATATGCTACACGATTAAGTTAGAGCTTATGAGGGCTATTTTAGAGATTAAGCAAGACGACCTATGGCGGCTGATAGAAAGAGTACTAAGCAAGCAGCAGACAAAGAGCAAAGAAAGCGAGGCGAGTACATGAACTATAGGCAGTGGAAAAAGAGATACAAAAAGCAGCACGGCTATAACCCGCCAGTATCAGAGGACAAAAGAAAGCAGGCAAAACTTGTAGCGCAGCAGTTTGTAGTTACGCTGCCAGAGATCACAGAGGCTATTAACAACATTGTGCCTGCTTTTTACAGGGCACTTGCAAGCGCCTGCGAAACCATAAGCAACAGCTTTGCGAGCGCAGGCAGAACTTTTGGAGATATGGCAGACTATTACAACACGCCTATAAGGGCAGCAGGTGTAGAAAGTGAGGGCACGGTATGAACATTACAGCAGTAGTAATTACGGGCATTATCTGTATTACGGTTTTAGTGGCGCAGATCATTGCAGAGGTAGCAAAGACAAAGAGGCATACAACAGAGCTGGCAGCAGGCATACGAGAAAGAGAGGGCGCGCAGAGTGAATAACGTAGTACTTAGCGGCAGGCTTACGAAAGACGCAGACGTAAGGTACACGCAGGGAGAGAACGCCACAGCGGTAGCACGCTTTACGCTGGCAGTGGACGACTACAACGGCACGGACTACCCAAGCATTAAGGCACTGGGAAAGCAGGCAGAGTGGGTAGAACGCTGGACGCACAAGGGCACAAAAGTAGAGCTTACGGGCAGGCTTAAGACAGGGCACTATACAAACAGAGACGGTAAAGAGGTTTACTACACAGAGGTACTGGTAAGCAGCATAGGCTTTGGAGAGACAAAGCAAGAGGCAGAGCAGAGGGCAGGAAGAGAGCAGCAGGCAGCAGCAGACACAGACGCAGGCTTTATGGATATACCAGACTATGCAGCAGACGAGCTGCCATTTAGGTAGACCAGAAAGGCAGGCGAGTGCATGAGGATAACAGAGGACGAGTTAGCAAAGCTGCTAAAGGACGCAGCTAAGGCGGGCGTGGAAGAGTACAAAAGACAGGAAAAGAAAGCCAGACGGCAAGGCAGATACCAAGACACGTATAACCTTATGCGCCGATACCGTGACGCTGTATACCATGCACAGAACGCAGCAACAGACGAGAGCAGGCTAAGGACAGAGTACACGTTAGAGCGTATAGACACAGCGGTAGCAGAGGCTAAGCGCAAGTGCACGGCAGCGGGGCGCGATATGGAGTACAAGGCTTTTGAGCTGTACTTTATGCAGGGCAAGACATACGAGCAGATAGCAGAGGACTTAGACACGGGAAAGAACACGCCGCGCCGCTGGGTAGGCTATGTTATTAACGAGCTAAGCGTACTGCTATGGGGCTTAGACGAGTGGTAAAAACGTGGTAATAAGCTGGGGTGTTATGTTAAGCGGGGCAAGGTTACACTTATAGCGTAGGGTATTGTGGTTAGTGCTATGCACAGCCGCAGTACTTTGCGCGTATCTTAGCCTCCTAACCCAGCGCATGAAATACAGGGCGCTGGGCGCGACAGTTAGGCGGTGGGCAGTATGAAAGCATGGGCTAAAGAATTTTACGAGGGGCAAGCATGGAGACAGACAAGGGCAGCCTACTTACTTAGCCAGCATTACATATGCGAGCGCTGCGGCGACATAGCCAAAGTGGTACACCACAGGACGTACTTAACACCGCAGAATATAAACAGCCCAGAGCTTACACTTAGCTGGAACAACTTAGAGGCGCTTTGCCAAGAGTGCCACAACAAAGAGCACCACAGGAACGAAAGGCAACAGCGTTACGAGTTTGACGAAACAGGAAACTTAAGACAGATCACACCAGACACAACCGAGACACGAACGAGCGGCGGGCGCATATCCCCCCCATAAAATCTTTTTGAGTTTGGGGAGCGGTAACCGAGCGGGGAGTATAAAAAAACTCTACGAGCGCGCGCAGGCGTGGTGTAGTAGGGGGTGTGGTGTAGGGAGCGAGGCAAGATATGGCAGGACAGGTAAAGAAAGTGGCAGCAAAGCCAAAGACTACGCCGAAAAAAGCGACACCTGCAAAGACTAAGACCGAGAAAACCAAAGAACAGAAAATAAACGCGGAAAAGCGCAGACTACGCAGTATTTTTAAGGAGCTGGAAGAGAACAAGCGAAAGCTGGTTACACCGCTTATAGAAAAGGCGGCATTTATGAGCGTAGAGCTGGACGCTTTGCAGGAGATCATAGAGCAGGACGGCTGGACGAGCGAGTACAAAAACGGCGAGAACCAGTACGGCACAAAACGTAGCCCAGAGGCTGACACATACATAGCGCTAAGTAAAAACTACGCCGCAGTTATTAAGCAGCTGGTAGACATTGTACCAGAGGCAAAGCGCAAGCAGACAAGGTTAGCTGCTTTACGTGACGAGTAAGAAACAAGCCGCGCCGTATGCCAGCTACATACATGAGTACTACGCAAAGATCATAAGCGGCGAGATAGTAGTAGGCGCATGGATACTGGCAGTATACAAGATCATAGTAGCGGGGCTGGCAGCAGGCGAGTATTTTTACGACGGAAAGCGCGCAAATAAGGCAATACGCTTTATAGAGGGCTTTTGCCACCACAGCAAAGGGCGCAACGACCTTATAAAGTTAGAGCTATGGCAAAAAGCTATAGTAAGCTGCATTTTTGGTATAGTTGACGCACAAAAAATACGTGTTTTTCGTGAAATTTTTATAGTTATCGGCAGAAAAAACGGCAAGAGTTTATTTGCCAGCGCCGTAATTGCATACATGGCTTACTTAGAGCCAGAGTACGGGCAAGAGATATATTGCTTAGCACCGAAATTAGACCAAGCAGCGCTTGTATATGACGGCTTTTACCAAATGGTACAGGCAGAGCCAGACTTAGCAGAGCTGGCAAAGAAGAGGCGCAGCGACATTTACATACAGGAAAGCAACACAGTAATTAAGCCTATAGCTTTTAACGCTAAGAAGAGCGACGGCTTTAACCCACAGCTGGTAGTTTGTGACGAAATGGCAGCATGGGCAGGAGACGGCGGGCTTAAGCAGTACGAGGTTATGAAGTCTGCGCTGGGAGCACGTACCCAGCCTATGATTTTAAGCATAAGCACGGCAGGATACATAAACGACAGTATTTACGACGAGCTTATGAAACGCAGCACCAGCTTTTTAAAGGGCAACTCTAAAGAGCGCAGGCTATTGCCATTTTTGTACATCATAGACGACGTAGAGAAATGGAACGACTTAACAGAGCTGCGCAAAGCTAACCCTAACATGGGCGTAAGCGTGCAAGAGAGCTTTTTTGTAGACGAGATCGCGATAGCAGAGACGAGCTTAAGCAAAAAAGCAGAGTTTCTTACAAAGTACTGCAACATTAAGCAAAACAGTAGCGTAGCGTGGTTAGAGTACAGCGTAGTAGAGGCAGCAGGCGCAGAGATCACGTTAGACGAGTTTACAGACTGCTACGCAGTAGGCGGCGTAGACCTAAGCCAGACAACAGACTTAACGGCGGCAAGCATTGTGGTAGAGAAAAACGGCAAGCTATACGCCTTTACAAAATTCTTTATGCCGCGCAACCGCTTAGAGACACTGACAGCCACGGACGGCGTGCCGTATAACATTTTCGTTAAGCAAGGCATATTAACGCTAAGCGGCGAGAACTACGTAGACTACCACGACGTATTTAACTGGTACGTGGAACTACTGGAAGAGTACGGCATACGCGTACTGCAAATAGGCTACGACAGGTACAGCGCCCAGTATCTGGTAGACGACCTAAACAACTACGGTTTTCATACAGACGACGTATGGCAGGGCGAGAACTTAACGCCAGTTATACGAGAGTTTGAGGGCATTATAAAAGACGGCGACTTTAAGATAGCAAGCAACAACCTGCTAAAGAGCCACTTCTTAAACGTGGCGCTTAAGCAAAATCTGGAAACACGGAAATTTAGACCTATAAAAATTGAGCAGCGGGCACATATAGACGGCTTTGTATCAGTTATAGACGCTATGACCGTGAGACAGAAATACTACAACGAGTACGGCGAGCTGCTTAAAAACGCAGCCTAACGAAAGGATAGTAACAAATGGGGCTTTTTGATTACATTTTTCACGCCAGAGAGCGCAAGATCATAGGGCAATATTTTAAGCTGCTGGACGGCTACAGCCCAGTATTTACGACTTACGACGGCGGCGTATACGAAATGGACTTAACCCGCACGGCTATTAACAGTTTTGCTACGCATTGCAGCAAACTTAAGCCAGAGATAAGCGGCAGCGCCCTTAAGACATTAGAGCGCACGCTACAGTTTAAGCCTAACAGCTTTATGGATACCACAAAGTTTATAGCAAGACTGGCAACTATCTTAGAGTGCGAGCACACAGCCTTTATAGTGCCGATAGAGGACGCATACGGCGACCTTTGCGGCTGGTATCCGATACGCCCAGCTATGTGCGAGGTTATAGAGTACGAGGGCGTAGTATACCTGCGTTACACCTTTGCGAACGGCGAGCGGGCAGCTATTGAGTTTGAGCGCGTGGGAGTGCTGACAAGCCACCAGTACCGCAATGACCTTTTTGGAGAGGACAACAGCACCATGCAGCCCACTATGCAGCTTATACATACGGGCAATGAGGGCATTATAAACGCCGTTAAAAACAGCGCAAACATACGCTTTATGGCAAAAGTGGCTAATATGCTTAAGCCAGAGGACATAAAGAAAGAGCGCGAGCGCTTTACAGAGGACAACTTAAGCGCGGACAACAAAAGCGGCATGATAATTTACGACAGCAAGTTTAGCGAGCTTAAGCAGGTAGACAGCAAGCCGTACACGCCAAACGCATTGCAAATGCAGCAGATACAAGAGAACGTTTGCACGCACTTTGGCACAAACATGGATATTTTGCAAAACAAGTTTAACGAGGAAACATGGAACGCGTACTACGAGGGCAAAATAGAGCCGTTTGCTTTGCAGTTATCGCTTGTTATGTCAAACATGACATACAGCCCGCGAGAGATCGCACACGGCAACATGATTACATTTAGCGCAAACCGCCTGCAATATGCCAGCAATGCAACTAAATTGCAGGTAAGCACGCAGCTATTCGACAGAGGACTACTTAACCGTAACGGCGTTATGGATATATGGAACATGGCGCACGTAGAAAACGGCGACCAGTACTACATACGCAAGGAATACACAGAGGTAGAAAAGCTGGGAGAGCAGCCAAAGGTAATTACTTTACCGCCTGCGGCAGCAGCACCAGTGCAGCAGCCAGAGCCTACAGAGCCAAAGGACGACACCGAGGGCGGCGAGGCAACAGGCGCAGAGGAAACGGCAGGAAAGGACGGTACAGAGTAATGCCAGTAGTAAAAGAGAGAGAATACAGAGCGCTGGCAGCACCGCTTAGCGTAGCGGACGCAGCCAAACGCATACAGACAGACAAGTACGTAGAGGGCTACGCTACAACCTTTAACCAGCCATACGTATTGTGGGAGTTTGAGGACGGTACAAAGTATTACGAGCAGATAGACCGCCACGCCTTAGACGGGGCAGACATGAGCGACGTAATTATGCAGTATGACCATGAGGGCAGAGTATTTGCACGGCAAAGCAATAAGACACTGCTTTTAAACCCAGACGACCACGGCTTACTTATTGCAGCAGACTTAGACAAAACAGAGCTTGCACGCGGACTGTATGAGGACATAGCCGCAGGCATGATAAATAAAATGAGCTGGGCTTTTGTCGTATCAGAGGACAGCTACGACAGGGAAACACACACCCGCACAATACTTAAGATTAAAAAAGTATATGACGTATCCGCAGTAAGCATACCAGCTAACGGCGATACTGAAATAGCAGCGCGTAACTATGCCCGTAGGAGTTACGAGGCAGAACAGCAGGAGAGGCTGGCAAGACGCGTGGCAGCACTAAAGATTAGAGCAGGCATTTAAACCAGATCAAATAAAAAGAGAGGTAAAAAGACCATGAACAGACGTAAAGAAATTGAGCAGCGACTTGCTGCAATCAAGGCAGAACTTGAAACACGCGGCGCAGAAATGAACGCCGACGAGATCAAAGCGTTAGAGGAAGAGGTAACCGCTTTGCAGGAAGAGCGCGCAGCTATCGACGCAGCAGCAGAGCAGCGCAACAACCTGCTTACAAGACTTGCAGAGGGCAAGGCAGACAACAACGGCAACGCACCTACTGTATTGCGCAGCTTTGGCGCTATGGACGGCAGCCAGAACGCAGAGCAGAGAGCGGCAGCAGAGGATAAGTACAGCACTATGCAGTACCGTAAGGCATTTATGGACTACGTAACCCGTGGTGTAGAAATGCCCGTAGAGTACAGAACGGACGCAGTAACCAAAACTACAGACGTAGGCGCAGTTATCCCTACTGTAGTGCTTAACCAGATCATCGAAAAACTTGAAACAGCTGGTAATATCCTTGCACTTGTTACCAGAACTGCTTACAAGGGCGGCGTATCTATTCCTAAGAGCACAGCAAAGCCTACCGCAAGCTGGGTAGCAGAGGGAGCAGGCAGCACCAAGCAGAAAAAGACCGCAGGCAGCGTTACTTTTGCTTACCATAAGCTGCGCTGCGCTGTAGCAGTTTCCTTAGAGGTTGATACTATGAGTATCGCAGCCTTTGAGAGCCTGCTTATCGCTAATATCGTTGAGGCTATGACTAAGGCACTTGACGCAGCAATTATTAACGGTACTGGCAGCGGGCAGCCTACTGGTATCCTTGTAGCCGCTAACGTTTCCGCAGCTGCAACAGCAGGGCAGGTAGTAGAAACAAGCGCGCTTAAGTACGCAGACCTTACTACAGCCGAGGGAGATTTACCAGAGGCATACGAGGGCGGCGCAGTATGGTGCATGAGCAAAAAGACCTTTATGGGCTTTATCGGCATGGTAGACGATAACAAGCAGCCTATTGCACGTATCAACTACGGACTTAACGGAAAGCCAGAGCGCGTGCTTTTGGGCAGACCTGTTGTATGTACAGAGCATATGCCGAGTTTTGCAGCTATCAGCGTAGCAGCTGGCAGCACCGACAGCCCTTACTTTGCTTTCCTCTTCAACTTCAAAGACTACGTACTTAACACTAACTACCAGTTAGGCGTTAAGAAGTACGAGGACAACGACACAGACGACCAGATCACAAAGGGCGTTATGCTTGTTGACGGCAAGGCGGTAGACATTAACAGCCTTGTAGTGCTTAAGAAGATCGCAAGCGCGTAAGTTTTGAGAGGCAACGGCGGGCAGCTTTAGGGCTACCCGCCTTAACCAGAAAGAGAGGGCAAGATATGACAGGGCACTTAGACAAAGAGCAGCTTAACAGCATGACTAAAGAGCAGCTGGTAGAGCTTGCAGCAGAAATGCAGCTAAGCACCGAGGGGCGCAAGGCAGACCTTGTAAAGCGTATTGCAGCCGCAGAGGTAGAAGTACAGGACGAGGCAGAGCTTACGGAAGAGGACAAGGCGGCTATTGCAGAGGCAGAGGCAGAGGACGCAGCGAAAGCAGCGGACGAGGCGGCAGCAGATCACGAGGAACTTAGCGAGGCGGCAGCAGAGGCAGCGGAAGAGGTAGAGGCAAAGCAGACAGCTAAGCCCGCTTTAGAGGCTAGCGGCAATGTACTGGTAACTTGTTGCTGGGATTATTACGACAACGCGCTTAACAGCGTAGTGCACGTAGGCGACCAGCTTAAGGTATCAGAGGAACGCGCAGAACTGCTTAAGAGCTTAAAGCTGGCAAAGTAACAGAAAGGGGCGCAGCATGGCGACTGTATTAACCGAAAAAATGCGCGCGGCGCTGCGCATTGCAAATACTGGCGAGGCTATCACAGGCGAAATTAACGACGTAATAGAGGCGTGCAAGGCTGACCTTGCAGCCACAGGCGTAGAAACGATAGACGAAACGGACGCGCTTATAGTTAGGGCTATTACGTTATTTTGCAGGGCAGAGTTTAACTTTAATGGCAAAGGCGAGCAATACCGCCAGAGCTACGACCTGCAAAAAATGAGCCTATGCTTAGATATGGACTACAACGGCGGGCGAGTATCCGAAACGGACACCCAAGACGCTGGGGCAGGCACATAATATGGCTATCTGGGCAGACGAGATAACGCTTATAGCGCAGACCGAGCCAGCAGAGAGACTGGACGCTAACGGCTTTCCTAACGAGCTGGTAGAGACAGAAACAACCGTATACTGCAATAAAAAGCCCGTAGGCTATCAAGAGTTTTTTAAGAGCCAGCAGGCGGGTATACAAGTAGACTTTAAGGTAGACGTACACACCGTAGACTACAGCGGGCAGCAGCTTGCAGAGTTTATGGGCAAGCGTTACCAGATACTTAAGACCTACGAGCTAAACGACGACACCATAGAGCTTACACTTAGCGACCTGCGGCAGCAGCCGCATAACACCGCAGAAAGCGAGGGGTAAAAGTGGCAGAGTTTAACGTAGAGGGCATGGACGAACTAAGCAGCGCTTTTATGAGGCATGAAGAGGGCGCAGAGGCAGCGGTACAGGAAATGCTTACAGCAACCGCAGAAATTTACGTACAAGAGCACAAAGCGGCAGCAGGCGGCTACGGCATACGTAAAACAGGCGGTTTTATGAATAGCATAAAAGCCAGTACCATACGCAGAGACGGCACAGCGCTTGTATGTGACATATGCCCAGAGGGAAAAGCAGACCACCCAGCAGAGTACGGCGGCGGCAGCAACAAAAGAAAGGGCAAAAGCAGACGAGGTAACGTAAGATATGCCACTATCGGCTTTATCTTTGAATACGGCACAAGCTCTATACCAGCGCGCCCGTGGTTTACGCAAGGCAATGCAAAAGCGGAGCAGAAAGGCTACGAAAAGGCGCAGGAAATATGGAGCAGGTACGTAGACAAGACGTTAGGGTAGGAAAGGGGCAGCAGATCGCATGGCAACACTTTTAGAAACGCTTACAAGCGTAGTACCAGCCGAAAGGAACATATACACGGCAAAGAGTAAGCCACGCCAGTACTGCACCTTTATGCGCGTGTTAGAGCAGGCGGCTTTATCCGCAGACGACGAGGAAAAGAGCACGCAACGCATATGGCGCGTAACGCTTTTTAGTAAAGGCGACTACGAGGCAACGCTTACGGCACTAAAGACAGCATTAAAGGCAGCAGGGTATTACGTAAACTCTATCGACGCAGAGCAGCTGGACGAGGAAACGGGCTACACGTTTATACCCTTAACCATTGAGGAACTGATAGAAAGCGAGGTATAAAACAATGACTTTAGGACTTAAAGACCTTTACTACGCAGTTATCACTATGACAAACGGCGTAGAAACCTACGGAACGCCTAAGAAAATGGCAGAGGCTATGAAAGCTAACCTTGCTGTTAAGACAGCAGAGGCTAAACTTTTTGCAGACGACGCGCTTAGCGAAAGCGTTAAGGAGTTTGTAAGCGGCGACCTTACGTTAGGCATTAAGGAGCTTGCACCAGAGGTAGTAGCAGAGCTTTTGGGGCAGATCGTAGACGAAAACGGCGTAGTATGGGCAGGCGACGACGAAGCACCATACGTAGCAGTAGGCTTTAGAGCCAAAAAGACTGGCGGCAAGTACAAGTATGTATGGTTACAGCGCGTACAGTTTGCTGCACCAGACGAGAGCTACGAGACTAAGGGCGAAAGTATCAACTTCCAGACACCAGAAATTAAGGGCACTATTTACAAGACTGTAGGTACTGGTAAGTGGAAAGCGGACTACGTAGCAGAGCCTACAGACACTGTAGCGGCTGGCTGGTTTTCTGCCGTTAAGACTTACAGCCCTGCAAGCTCTACAAGCGGCACAAGCGGCAGCGGTACAAGTGGCAGCGGTACAAGCAACCCTTAAACCGCTGACGAGATCACGAGCACGTAAGACAACGGGCGCAGCCAGAGGCGCTGCGCCCTTATTTGAAAGAAAAGAGGATAAGATACAATGAGCGCAATTAAAGACGGCAGATACCCTATTGAGCTAAACGGGAAAACATATCATTTACTTTTTGACTTGAACGCCTTAGACGCGGTACAAGATCGCTTTGGCGGGTATGACAAACTGGACGAGATTTTTAATACAGACAACCCTAACATGGTTAAAGACCTTAAGTGGCTGTTTACTTTGCTTATTAACGAGGGCATGAGCGAGGGAGAGACAGAGGTAACAGAGCAGCAGGTAGGTAAGCTAATCCATGTAGGAAACCTTACGGACGTGCAAAACGCTATTTATGCGTCGTTTGCTTACGGCGCAGGCGGTGGAGAAAAGACCGAGGACGACGAGACAGACGAGGACGGCGACGAGGACGACGAGGGAAACTTAGCGAGCGCGCCGCAGAATTAGACACGGCGCGCCTGCTTTATATAGCAGTAACCATGCTGCGCTTTACAGAGGCAGAGGCATGGCACAAAACGCCGTACCAGATCATAAAATTATTTAAGTACCACAAAGAGTATAACCCTTTGCAGTTTGGGAGTACCCAGCGCACAGGCGTAGCAGCTGGCGCAGAACAGCTGGACGACATAGACATAGCGTTAGGGGGATTGTAATAAATGGCAGATACCACAAAACAGGTAAAAACTAAATTATCGTTTGACGGCGAGGCAGCGTACAAGGCGGCTGTTAAGGATATTAACAGCAACCTTAAAGTGCTTAACTCTGAAATGAAGTTAGTAACAGCAGAGTACAAAGCAAACGGCGCGAGCATGGATACGCTTAAGGCTAAGCAGGATACCTTACAAAAGACTTTTGACGCGCAAAAGAAAAAGGTAGAAGAGACAGAGAAAGCCTTAGAGAAATGCCGCAAGGAAACTGGCGAGGACAGCGAGGAAACAAAAAAGCTGGAAACGCAGTTAAACTATGCCAAGACTGCACTTACCCAGACTGGCGCAGAGCTGGATAAGACCGCAAAGGAAATGGACGAGCTGGGCGACGAGACGAAAGAAAGCGGAAAGCAGGCAGAGGACGCAGGCGGCAAGTTTGAGGGCTTAGGCAGCAAACTTAAGACCGTGGGCGCAGCTATCGGCACAGCCCTTGCAGCTATCGGCACGGCAGCTGTAGCAGCTGGTAAGGCTATATGGGATATGGCAAACGACACAGCGGCAGCAGGCGACGAGATAGACAAGGAAAGCCAAAAATTACAGATAAGCAGCAGCCTTTACAAAGAGCTTAGCTACGCCTGCGAACGCAGCGGTAGCAGCATAGACGACCTTAAGAAAGGCGTAAAGAACATTACGGACGAGCTGGGCAAGGCACAGCAGGGCGTAGAGGGCGCAGGCAATAAGTTTGCAGCGCTGGGCGTATCTCTTAAGAATACAGACGGCAGCTTAAAGAGCACAGAGCAAGTGCTTATGGAAAGCATAGACGCGCTGGCAGCTATGGACGACGAGACAGCGCGCAACGCTGCGGCTAATGAAATCTTTGGAAAGAGCGCAGCAGAGCTTTTGCCACTGCTTAACAGCGGTAGCGAGGGCATTAAAGAGCTTATGGAAGAGGCAGACGCATACGGCATGGTAATGAGCGAGGACGCAGTAGCAGCAAGCGCAGCGTTTGAGGATAGCTTAACCCGTTTGCAGGGCACTTTTAACGGCTTAAAAAATAGGCTTATGGGCGACTTTTTGCCGAGTATATCCAGCGTAATGGACGGCTTAAGCGACCTTATGGCAGGAAATGATACCGCAGGCGAAAAGATTAAAGAGGGCATTACTGGCATAGTAAACAATATATCGCAGGCAGTACCTACGATTTTAAACGCTATTACCAGCGTGGGCACAGCACTTTTAGAGGCATTGCCTACATTGCTTGCAGCTTTAGTGGACGGTATCACACAGGCGCTGCCTACGCTTATTGAGGTAGTACTAAACACGGCTACCCAGCTTATAGGCGTGCTACTTGACGCTTTGCCACAGATTTTACAGGCAGGCGTAGAGATCATAGTAACGCTGGCGCAGGGTATCGCACAGGCGCTGCCTACATTACTGCCACAAATTGTAGAGGTAGTTATAGGCATTGTGAATATGCTTATACAAAATATTCCTATGATTATTGAGGCAGGCATACAGCTGCTTTGCGGTATCGTAGAGGCTATACCGCAGGTAATTGTAGCCATTGTAAATGCGCTGCCAGAGATCATAACGAACATTATAGACGCGCTTATAAAGGCAATACCGCTTATTATCGACGGCGCTATAACAATGCTTATGGCTATTGTAGAGGCAATACCTACAATTATCGACGCACTTATAAACGCGCTGCCGCAGATCATAGAGGCAATAGTAAACGGGCTTATAACTGGTATGCCTTTGATTATTGAGGGCAGCATAAAGCTGTTTATGGCTATCTTAGAGGCATTGCCAGATATTATAGTAGCGCTTGCAAATGCGCTGCCAGAGATCATTACAACCATTGCCACGGCACTTGCAGACGGCATACCAAAGCTGCTTACGGGAGCTAAAGACCTGTTTGGGCAGATCATAGAGGCTATACCAGACGTTATAGCAGGGCTGGCAGAGGCAGTGCCTAACATTATCACAGGCATTGTAAATGGACTTGTAGGCGGTGTAAGCGCAGTATTTGAGGCTGCAAAGACGTTAGGCGGCGGCATACTGGACGGTATTAAAGGCTTTTTTGGTATCCACAGCCCAAGTACCGTTATGGAAGAGCAGGGCGACTACATAGTACAGGGAATGATAAACGGCATTACAGAGCTGCCGCAGAAACTTAACGAGACTTTAGCAAATGCCATTACGACAGTAACCGAGTGGGGCACAAATATGCTTAACAAGGCTAAAGAAGTAATGACAACCATGTTAAATGGCATTGTTACCATTACACAGGAAACGCCGCAGAAAATCTGGAACGCGATAGTAGACGCGGTAGTACGTGTAGCTACATGGGGCTTAAATATGCAGAACAAAGCCCGCGACGTTATGAACAATATGGTAACTAATATTGTGAATATCGTAAAAGAAGTACCGCAGAAAATCTGGAACGCCGTAGTAGGAGCGGTTACAAAGGTAGCTACGTGGGGCACAAACATGATTAACAAAGCCAAAGAGGTTATGAACTCTATGGTAACTGGCATTGTGAACATTGTAAAAGAAGTGCCTACAAAGATATGGAACGCGGTAGCGGACGCAGTAACCAAAATTGCTACATGGGGCACAAACATGATTAACAAAGCCAAAGAGGTTATGAACCCTATGGTAACTGGCATTGTGAACATTGTAAAAGAAGTGCCTACAAAGATTTATAACGCGGTATCTGGGGCTGTATCCAAAATCGCAGAGTGGGGCAATGAGGTAAAGAACAAAGCCGTAGAGGGCATGAACAATGCAGTAAACGGTATTAAAAATGCCTTTAGCAACATAGGCGAGGACTTTAAGAACATAGGCAGCAACATTGTAAATGGTATCTGGAACGGCATAAGCGCTGGCTGGGACTGGCTTAAAGACAAGGTTAAAAACCTTGCAAAGAGCCTTTTGGACGCAGCTAAGGACGCGCTGGGAATTGAAAGCCCGTCAAAGAAATTTAGAGACGAGGTAGGAAAGTTTGCAGCGCAGGGTATCGGCGTAGGCTTTGAGCAGGAAATGGGCAGCGTAGCTAAGGTAATGCAGGACAGCATACCTACAGAGTTTGACGTAGAGCCACGCGTAAAGGTAGGCGGCGTAGAGGCAGCAGGCGCAGGCAGAGCAAGGGCAGCAGGTGGGCTGGTAGTAAATCAGTACATTTACGCAAATGAGCAGGACTACGCAAGGCAGCAGCGCGAGGCAGCCAGAAACTTTAAGACAATAGCAAGGGCGGTATACGCATGAGTATTGAAAAGCTAACCTATACAAACAGCAGAGGCGAAAGCATAGAGCTTAGCACGCAGAGCTTATACCATGTAAACGTAAGTACAGACGTTACGGGCATATCGGACATACAAAACGAGATTTACGGCACAAGCTCTATGGGGCAGCACGGGGAAACAAAAACGGGTATGCACATAGAGCCGCGCGAGATCAAAGTAGCGGGTGCGATAAACTCTAAGAGCAAAGACTATGCTTACACCTTGCGCCGCAGGGCGCTTAAGACGCTTAACCCAGAGTTAGAGGGCGTGCTTACGTATGAGTACGGAGACTTTAAGAGGGTAATAAAGTGTACAGTGGACGATACGCCAGAGTTTTACAGAAAACAGGGCAACCCGCTTGTACAGTTTGAGCTTACGCTACGCTGTAGTAACCCTTTTTGGCAGGAAGAGGACGAAATACGCGAGGATATAGCCAGCTGGGTAGGCGCGTGGGAGTTTCCATACGACATAGACTTAGAGGACGATACAAGCATGATATGGGGCTACCGCGAGCAAAGCATAATTGTAGACTGCTACAACAGCGGCGACGTAGCAACAGGTATGCGCATACGTTTTAGTGCGCTGGGAACTGTAGAAAATCCTATACTGCTTAACGTGGATACTTTGGAGTTTATACAGATCAATGCCACTATGCAAACGGGCGACGTTATAGAGATAAACACAGAGTACGGCAGCAAGGGCGCTACCCTTTACAGGAACGGCGAAACGATAGACTACTACCGCTACATAGACGTAGACAGCACCTTTATGCAGCTCAACATAGGCGACAATATCTTTAGATACGACGCGAGCAGCGGGGTAAACGCTATGGAAGTATCGCTGGTTTATAACGCTAAGTATCTGGGGGTATAAAGTATGGAGCTTAGAGTATTTGATACGACCTTAGAGCCGTTAGGCATTGTGGACGAAATAGCAAGCCTGTTATGGACTATTAAATACTTTGACGTAGGCACGTTTAACCTGCTTGCACCAGTAACGGACAATAACAGCAACCTGCTTAGCATGGGCAACATTATTGTAAAGCACGACGGCAAAAAGGAAGTAGAGGACGGCAGCGGCGGCATATGGCGCAGGGCTGCACAGATAATGTACGTACATATCACAAAAGACGAGCGCGGGCAGGAACAGATAGAGGCACAAGGCTTTATGCTTTCTAAGTGGTTAAGCAAGAGAGTGGTAACGCCGCAGCTGGTAACTACAGCGACGTGCCAGCAGATCATAAGCACGCTGGTAGCAAATAACTGCGGCGCTAATGCCACCACAAAGAGAAAGTTTACACAGTTTACGGCGCTTACGCAGGCAGACTTAGGCGGCAGCAGCGTGGACTACTCTAACGAGCTGTACGTAGACTTAGGCAGCGAGGTAAAAGACGTAGCAGTAAGTGGTAAGCTGGGCTACGATATTTTAGTAAACGAGCGCGACAAGCTCTACGGCTTTTATCTGTATAAGGGCGACGACCTTACAGCAGGTAATACAGCTGGTAACCCGCCTTGTATCTTTAGTAGAGACTTTGACAACGTAAACGGGCAAGAGTACGAGGACAGCATAGAGAGCTATAAAAACTTTACCTACGTGCAGGGAGCTGCGGACGAGGCGGGCGCACAGCCAGTAGTAACCGTGGACGGCGGCAACAAAGCGGGCTTAGAGCTTAACGAGGTTTTTATAGACGCAAGCGACATAAGCCGCAGCTACGAAAGTGGCGGCACAAGCGTGCCGATACCGTTAAATACGTACCTTGCAATGCTGCGCACCAGAGGCGCTACCGAGCTGGAAAACTACGGCGAGCGCATGAACTTTGTAAGCACGATTAACACGGCAAGTAACCTAAGATTTAAAGAGGACTTTAACTTAGGCGACCGTATAACCTGCTTAGAGCGCAGCTGGGGCTTAAGAATAGACGCGCGCATAACAGAGGTACAGGAAGTTTACCAGAAAGGGCAGGAAGAGATACAAGCAACCTTTGGCGAGAGCCTGCCGACACTGGTAGAGAAAATTAAGAGAGTGAGGTAACGGCAATGCTAAACTATTTACCATTTAACAGTATTAACCATGACCGCGTAGGAAAAGCAGAGGACTGGGCGTGGTACTTTGCTACCTTTATCGGTAACGGCGTTTTTCCTAAGCCAGAAACAGGGCTACAGGTAGTAGCAAGTAACGGCATGACGGTATTAGCCAAAGCTGGCTATGCGTTTATTAACGGCTACGCCTTTAGAAATCCAGAGGACTTTAGCATAACGCTGGATACAGCAGACGGCAGCTTACCACGTATAGACCGCGTTATAGTGCGCTGGGATATTACGCAGCGCATGATTTACATAGCGGTGCTTAAGGGCACACCGAGCGCAAACCCTGTAGCGAGATCACTAACACGCACAAGCGAGATTTACGACTTATGCGTAGCAGATATTTTGGTAGGCAGAGGCGTTACCAGTATCACACAGGCAAATATTACAGACCAGCGCTATAATAGTAGCCTTTGCGGTATCGTACACGGCGTAGTAGACCAGATAGACGCTACAACGCTTACGGCACAGTTTAACGACTTCTTTAGGCAGTATGAGCAGCAGATCATAAGCCAGTACAACAACTATCTGGCAGACATTAACACCGACAGGCAGGGAGCTACAAGCGCGCTTAACGAGTTTACAACGTGGCTGGCTGGTTATAAGACGGACACAGAGGACGATATAGCGGCATGGCTTGACACCTTGCACGACCTGTTAGACGAGGAAACAGTAACACACTTGCAGCAGGAGATAGAGACAAACGCAGCAGACATAGCACAGCTGCAAAGAGACGTACAGGAGATAGCAAGCATAACTACCGTAGCATGGCTGGGCGCGGCTTATTGTGGCGGTACTTATCTTGTATCATAGGTAACCACTAAGAAAGGAGCTAAAAAGCATGAAAGGGTATCCTAAGAAACTAAAAACCAAAGAGGACTACTACAACTGCCTTGCAATGGTACAGGCTGGCGAGCTTGAGGCAGCAGGACTGGTAGAGGCGCTGGACGCGCTGGAAGAGCGCCGCTACATACCTTGCAATATTTTGCAGATAAGTAACAACCGCAAAGAGGTTACAGTACTTTACTGCACAGAGGCAGAGGTAGGCGCAGAATTTAAGGCAGGCGACGCTAAGGGCAATGTAACCACAGTTACTAACGTGCAGGCAGAGCAGGGCAGCGACGAGCAGAGCGTAACAAAGCTGGGCTTATCGGTAGCTGTACCGCAGGACGTAACCGTAGTAAAGGTTATGAACAGCGTAGACGTACTGGCACGCGTGGGCATGACCGAGGCAGACATAGCAGCTATTAGGGAGGTTTTAAAGAATTATGAGTAGACTACTGGTAGACGATATTACAAAAACAGACCGCAGGGCGCTGCTTAACGTAAGCAAAATGGCGCTTGTGTCGGACATTGTAACACCTACAAAAGAGTACTTGTACGCAAGCGGCGAGCAGCAGCTTACTGTAGTGCAGGGCTGCGTTATCTCTATTGCAGGCAGCGGCATTTTTGAGACGGGCACAACCGTGCTTACTGCCGCTAATCTGGATACAGGCGCAGCTTTTGAGGTAGGCAAGGACTATTACGTATACCTTTGCGACACCCAGAACGACGACACCGACGAGCTGTACTATATCTCTAAAAATGCTACTTACCCGCAGGGCTGGAACGCGACAAACAGCCGTAAAATCGGCGGTTTTCACTATGGAAAGTGCCGAAAGGTAGACAGCAACCAGCAGCCAGTAAATGCAGCAGGCGTGCGCTTTGGCAGCGGCTGGGAGAGCAACGTATACGACGGTATCGTACCTAAGAGCGTGTGGACTTTAGGACACCGCCCAAAGTGCGCACCAGAGGGCATGGTATATTTAGGCGGCGGTACATGGGTAGACATTTACTTAAACTCTGACGACGGCGAGTACGGGCTTAGCAGTGAGTACGGCGCTACGCCTATGACTGGTACAGAGGGCATGAGCTGGTACACCTTTGTAGAGCGCTTGCAGAAATCTGGCAAGCGTATGCCGAACTATGCAGAGTTTTGCGCGTATGCTTTTGGCAGCCCTGCTGGACTGGATAACAGCAACGACAACGCATGGAGCGCTACAAGCAATACAGGCAGAAAGACTACAGGTTATGTAGCCCGTGCAGTATCCGCGGTAGGCGTAAGAGACGCTGTAGGCAACGTATGGGAGTGGTTAGACGAGCTTATCACAAGAGCAGAGCACGCCACAAATACTACATACCATGCGTCGCAGGCATGGGGCTGGGATTTAACAAGCCCGTTAAAGACAGCAGCAGACGGCTACGACGTGGGTAACATTTACCAGTACTACTACGCCTCTTTAGCGGCGCTGCTGGCGGGCGGCAACTGGGGCAATGGAGCGCGGGGCGGTGCGCGCGCAGTGAGTTGCGACCTTTGCCCGTGGAACGTGTACGCGGCCGGCGGCGTGCGGGGCGCGTGTGACAGTCTGTAGACGGCGCGCGAAAGCGCAGCCGCTTAGAAAGAGGGCGAGGACGTGACGCAGGAAGAGATAAAAACAAAGAGCGCAGAGCTGCACCAGAAAATTTACGACTTTCTGCTATACGTTTACCCGCTGCTTTCTAAGTATCCAAAGTACGAAAAGTTTAGCCTGCAAGCAGCGACACGCAGCAGCATATTAGACGTGCTGCGCGAGGTAATAAAGTGGCAGAAAACATACGGAAAGAGCCACCTATATACCGCAGACGCTTGCTTACAGGAAAGCAAGGAACTGGTACGGCTGGCGCATGACCTAAAATATAGTGCTATGAACGCCCAGCACTACAAAGAAACCAGTAAAAGATTTACTGAAATCGGCGTAGAGCTGGGCGAGATCATAGAGGCGGTGCAGGAAATGGAAAGCACACGCCGCAATAACAAAAGATAGGACGGGGCAATACCTTAAAGCAGCTTTTAGCGGCGCTGATAGCGGGCGGCAACTGGAACAATGGAGCGCAGGACGGTGCGCGCGCAGTGAATTGCAACAATTACCCGTGGAACGTGAACACGAACAACGGCGTGCGGGGCGCGTGTGACTTAGATAAAGGTATTTTGCAGGCGCAGTACCCTACGGGGCGCTGGCAAGGATTATAAAGGCTAAGCCTTTAGCCTATAGTCAGAGGTAATGCACCCACCTTTAGAGGTAAAGAGAAAAAGTAGGGCTGCTGGTTAGTAGCTACGGCGAAAGGCAGGAGCATTTTATATGAGGCGCGTAGGAACTACAACAAACGCGGCAGGGCAGGTAGTAACGCTGCACGAGGCAATTTACGACTACAGCAACCTGCTTTTAAGCTACAACAAAGCCAGACGCGGCAAGAGGTACAGAAAAGAGGTACTTAAGTACACACAAAAGAAAGAGGAAAACTTACAGCGGACGCAGGCAGAGCTTATAAAGCTTACATACAACCCAAGCGGCTACAGATACTTTAAAGTTTATGAGCCGAAAGAGCGCCAGATCATGGCGCTACCTTTTTACGACAGGGTAGTACAGCACGCTATAAATAACGTGTTAGAGCCTATATTTGAGAAACGCTTTTACAGGCATAGCTACGCTTGCAGAAAAGGCAAGGGCAGCCACGCAGCCAGCGACACGCTGCAAAAGTGGTTATATGACTGGGAGAAATACCACAAGGGCGAGAAACTGTACGCGATTAAGGCAGATATACACGCCTACTTTAAGAGCATTAACCACGACAGACTAAAGAAAGAAATACGCAGAGTTATTAAGGACGAAAACGTACTACTGCTTACAGATCGCATTATAGACCACAACGGCGAAATGCCAGACGGTACGGGCATACCTGTAGGCAACCTTACAAGCCAGCTGTTTGCTAACGTATATCTGGACGCTTTAGACAAGTACGTAAAGGAAGTGCTGGGCGTAAAGAAGTATATACGCTACATGGACGACTTTATAATACTTAGCCCAGACATAGAGCAGCTTAAGGACTGGCTACAAAAGATAGAGGCGTTTATAAATACAGAGTTATTGCTATCGTTTAACCCAAAAACAACTATAGTATGCGCAAGCACGGGCGGCATAGACTTTGTAGGCTATAAACACAGGGCGACGCACAAGAAAGTACGCAAGGACAGCATAAAGCGCATAAAGCGTACTATTAAGCAGTACGAGCGCGGCGAGACTACAAAAGAGAGCTTACAAAAGAGTATATGCAGCTGGACGGGGCACGCAGGACACGCCGACAGCTACCACCTAAGAGAGAAAATAATAGCACTTGCAGACAGGACAATAAAAGAACGTGAGACGCAGGAAAGGAGCGCGGCGGCATGACTATTGCAAACTGGTTAAGTTTAGGGGCTTTGGCTGTAGCCTTGTTTATGGCTGTTATCAACACCACAAACACAAAGAAAAGCCAAAAGAAAGAGGAAAGAGAGGACACAGAGAAAAGCACCGAGCGCACAACTGGCATAATGATTGCTTTGGAAAATATCAAAAACCAGCTTACACGGATTGAAAACGAGATAAACACCGTAAAGCAGGACAACAGAGAAAACCACGACAAGCTACTTATTATGGAGCAGAGCCAGAAAAGCGAGCACAAGCGCTTAGACGCGCACGAGCAGAGACTTAACAATATTGAGCGCCAGCTACGCATAGATCACTACAGAGACGTGGATACAGAGGGCGAGTAAATGAGGGTAAGAAAGAGAAAGAGAGAAAAGCAGCCCGTAAAGTGGTTATGGGAGTTTAGCAAGCGCGTAGTGGTAATTACAGCAGTGCTGTACTTTATCAGCTGCGCGTATGCGCTTATTATCTGCGCTATCTGGCAGGACACCGCCACCATAGGCACGCTTATAAGCGAGGCAAACGAAACATTTAGAGTAGTGGTAGGCGGCTACATGATAAAGGCGGGCGTAGAGAACGCACTAAAGATAGCAGGGCACAAAAGAAAGGGCGACAAAGAGGAAAGCGCACCAGACGACGGCTTAGAGTTTATAGACTTAGATAACGAGGACGAGGGCGGCGCGCTGGGCTAAGAAAGCGAGGTAAAAGTAATGGAGTTTATTACAGAAAACTGGGCGCTTATTGTGGCGCTTGTGGCAGCTATCACAGCTGGCGTAGTGGCAGGCATTAAGTTTTACAATATGCCTACAGATAAGCAGCTTAGCAAGGTAAAAGAGTGGCTGCTTTATGCCGTGACAATGGCAGAGAAAGAGTTAGGCGGCGGCACAGGTAAGCTAAAGCTGCGCTATGTGTACGACCTGTTTTTAAGTAAGTTTGGCTGGCTGGCTAAAGTTATCACGTTTGAGCAGTTTAGCGGACTGGTAGACGAGGCTTTAGAGGAAATGAAGAGGCTACTTGAAAGCAACGCGAGCGTGCAGCAGCTGGTAAATACGGTACAGAAATAAAGACGAGGTAGCGGCATGGATAACGAGCAGATCATATGGACTTTTTTAAAGGGCAAGGGCTTTAACGACTATGCAGTAGCTGGTATTATGGGCAACTTGTGGGCAGAGAGCGGACTAAAGCCAAACAACTTGCAGAACACCTACGAGAAGAGCTTAGGCTTAAACGACGACCAGTACACCGCTGCCGTGGATAACGGCACGTACACGAACTTTGCAAGAGACAGCGCAGGCTATGGGCTGGCACAGTGGACGTACTGGACGAGAAAACAGAACTTGTTAGCCAGAGCAAAGGCAGCAGGCACAAGCATTGCAGACCTTAGCACACAGCTTAACTATTTATACGAGGAACTTAGCAGCAACGCAGCTATTATGCAGGCGCTTGCTATTGCAGACAGTGTAAAAGCTGCCAGCGACGTAATTTTACTCAAATTTGAAAGACCAAAAGACCAGAGCGAGGCGGCAAAGAACAGGCGTGCAGGCTTTGGGCAGACGTACTACGACAAGTACGCAGGAACTACGACAACCCAGCAGAGAGAAAGCGAGGCGGGGAAAATGGGAGCAAAGGCACAGAAAGCAGTAGACTACGCGGTAGCTATTGCCAGAGACGACAGCCACGGCTACGACCAAGTAGACCGCTGGGGCAACCCTAACTTTGACTGTAGCGGGCTGGTTATTACAGCCTACGAAAAGGCGGGCGTACCAGTAAAGACAAACGGGGCAACCTATACGGGCAATATGCGTAAGGTTTTCTTAAAAACTGGCTTTACGGACGTTACCAGCAAAGTAAACCTTAAGACCACGGCAGGCATGAAAGTAGGCGACGTGCTTTTAGCAGAGGGAAAGCACACAGCACTTTATACTGGCAGCGGGCAGCTGGTACACGCAAGCATTAACGAGAAAGGAAAGGCAACGGGCGGCGCTACTGGCGACCAGACACAAAAGGAAATCTGCGTAAGACCATATTATAACTACCCGTGGGGCTGCGTGCTTAGGCTATCAGAGGCAGACACGGGCGCAGCAGACTTTAAGAGCGTGGGCACAGTGACCGTAACGGGCAGCGCAGTAAATGTAAGGACGGGCGGCAGCACCGCTTACAAGGTTATTGCAGTAGCCAAAAAGGGCGACGTGCTGCAATATGACGGCACACAGCAAAACGGCTGGTATCACGTACTTATTAACGGCGTAGCTGGCTATATCTCAAACAACTACAGCAAACCGAGCACGGCAGCAGGTTTTACCCGTAAGGTAACCTGCAACGCTAACGGGGTACGTATCAGAAAAGGCGGCAGCACGGATACCGCTATACTTACCACAGTGCGCAAGGGCACGGTAATGTACTGGGATAACACAAAGCAAAACGGCTGGTATCATGTAAAATACGGCACTACCGTAGGATATATGCACCCAGACTATGTAACGGTATGAGCGAGCAGGAATTAAAAGCGCTGCGTATCCTTATGGCTAACGCTGCGTGCACGCTTACACTGGGCTGCGATTTATGCCCACTGTACGCAGAGCAGGTAGAAAAGCCAGAGACGCGCGGCAGCTGCGCAGAGAAAACAGAGCCAACAGCGCTACGAGAGGCACTTATAGAGCTTAGAGGCTTTAAGCCGTAACAGATCATAGCAGGCACAGGGCAAAAAGTACGCTTTGTGCCTGCTTTTTATCTTGAAAATATAACGTAGAGGGTATATTATAGGGTACACAACACAGCACGAAAGATAGAACACTAAGCGAAAGGGGGCTAATATGTCAATGGGCGGCAATATCAGAGCGGCGAGGCGTGCAGCAGGCGTAACGCAGGTAGAGCTTGCAGCAAAGCTGGGCGTAAACCAGAAAGACGTAAGCCGCTGGGAGCAGGGCAAACAGATACCGAGCACAGAAACACTTACAAAATTATGCAAGTTTCTGGACGTATCAGCAGACACTATTTTAGGACTAAAGAAAGGACGGTAGAGGCATGAACAAAAAGAGCATGATACTTTACATTATTGCAGCAGTAGTGGCTATATCTGGCATAGCTGCGCTGGCAAAAGGTAACGCTGTAGGCGGCGTAGAGTGTATCGTAGTGGCAGCAGTAGTAGCAGGCGTAGGCTTTTGGCTGGGCAAGCGTGGAAAAGTGGAAAAAGTAGAGGAAAAGTACGGCAAAACAGAGGCAAAGACAGCACCAGAGGGCGAGCGCCTGCTTAACACCATACGCACAAAGGTAGTAGGCGTAACCTTTGACAATGAGGACGGAACAAACAGACAGGACTTACTTAAGACTTTACGAGGCGGCGAGCAGATCACGATAGAGCCATACCAGTATAAGGGAGAGCCAGCAGCATACGTAAAGCATAACGGGCGAGTGCTGGGAAACCTAAGCGCAGAACTGGCAGCAGAGTTAGACCGAAAGTACAAAGATAACAAAATTACGGCAGTAGTTACCGAGATCACAGGCGGCGACGACCTAACATACGGCTGTAATATAGAAATAAAGGTACGAGCATAACATAAGTAGCGTACAGGTAAGCCGCAGGTATAACGCCTGCGGCTTTTTATCACTAAAGAGAGGGCAAAACTATGGCGAGACGTTTTAAGCAGCTTACAAAAGCAGACCGCCTTAAAATAGAGGCGCTGCACAATGCAGGGCATAAGCCTGCGGACATAGCAACACAGATAGGCGTACACCGCAGCACTATTTACAGGGAACTTAAACGGGGCGCTTATACAAAGCGTAATAGCGACTGGACGGAAACGGAAAGCTACAGCGCTGATATGGCAGACCAGAAATACAGGGCAAACCTTAAGGAAAAGGGCACAGGGCTTAAGATAGGCAACGACATAGAGTACGCAAACTATATAGAAAAGAAAATAGTAGAGGACGACTACAGCCCAGCAGCTGTACTGGGAGAGCTTAAAGTAACGGGCAAGGCGGCAGAGTTTAGCGTAAGCATATGCGTTACCACGCTTTACAGCTACATAGATAAGGGCATATTTTTGCGGCTGACAAATAAGCACCTGCCTGTTAAGGGAAAGCGCAAGCGCCAGTATAAGAAAGTGGAGCGCGCGCAAAAGAAAGCGGCAGCAGGCACGAGCATAGAAAAGCGCCCAGAGGACATACAGACGCGGCAAGAGTTTGGCAACTGGGAAATGGATACAGTAATAGGGCAGCGGGGCAAAAGTAAAAACAGCCTGCTGGTACTATCAGAGAGAAAAACACGCGACGAGCTGCTATTTAAGCTGCAAGAGCATACGGCAGCAGCTGTAGTGGCGGTACTGGATAGCTTAGAGGCACAGTACGGCGAGCGCTTTAGCGACGTGTTTAAAACTATCACGGTAGACAACGGCACAGAGTTTGCAGACTGCGAGGGCTTAGAGGGTAGCAGCTTAGGAGACGGGCAGCGGACAAAGCTATACTACTGCCACCCGTACAGCAGCTGGGAGAGAGGTACAAACGAGAACACTAACAAAATGGTAAGACGAAAGATACCAAAAGGCGTAAACTTTGACGATATGACCGACGAGGACATACAGGCAGTAGAGGACTGGATAAACAACTACCCACGGGAGCTGCTGGGCTTTTACAATGCAGGCGACCTTTTTAGGCAGGAAATGGCAAAAATAGGGCTTTGAAAATTTTTTAAAAAATTGTTGCATTTATTATTGACATTTTCAAAGGTAACATTTAGAATTAAATGCGACAAGAGGTTATAAAAGCCTCTGCCGCATTTATTTTTTTGCAGCAGAATTAAGCAAAATAGCGCGGTAGAGTGCAATAACTCTACCGCGTTTTTATTTGCGGA
>Ga0310695_10002871_pt1 | contig 35148 bp, 42 predicted proteins | sample RumenRJG_04DNA_FD_203882 | JGI IMG/M metagenome (GOLD analysis project Ga0310695, IMG submission 203882) | Bovine rumen microbial communities from Lethbridge, Alberta, Canada - RJG_04 (v2) (version 2) | ecosystem: Host-associated > Mammals > Digestive system > Stomach > Rumen | place: Canada... | reverse complement strand
TGCTGGATACGCTCCTTGTTACCCTCCTTGATGCGGTATGCTACCGTGATTGTGTCACCCGGGAAAAACTGCGGGTGCTGCTTGTTTGTAGCAAATGCTTGTTCTGCAACTTTAATCAAGTCCATTGTTATATCATTTAATCTGTTAATAATCACTTCGCAATATACACAAGCCACACTATTTCTTGTCAGAGATTACGAAAAGCGGGGCAAAGGTAGTACAATTTTGCGACCCTGCAATGAAAAAAGTGAACAAATTTGCCTAAAATGAAAAAATTAAGTATCCCGCAGGCAGATTTTTACCCCAAGAACATGTGCCCACGGCAGGTGTTACCCCACCCTGCTGTTCTCTACCCTTCCCGGGTTGTCACTGTTCGGTATGTCCAGTCAGCACCCTGTTGATGAGTTCGCACAAGTCATCGATGTCGACGCGCTCGTCGGGAACGATATCAGCGCGCCGGAGGTTCAACTCGTCGCTGTCACCCGTCAGCAGGCACCCGATCAACGCCGTAATGTCGTCAATATCCACTTTGCGGTCGAAGTTGACATCACCCATCGGGTAAGGGATGAAGACGTTTTGGTCCAGGTAGGCGATGTGGCGTGTCCACCAGTTGCGCAAGTATACCAACTCATTATCGAAGTTCAGTTCGCGGCCACCCAGGTCGCTGCCATAACTCCAGCGGGCTATCTCACGCTGGTCGGCACCGCAAGCCTTCATCTCGTTGAAATAGGCTTCGTAACGCGCCAGTATGCTGTCGGGGTTGAAAGTCGTTTCGCGCAATTCCCAGTACCGCTCGGTAGCCAAGCCGTGGAACGAGGGGAAGGTTGTCCACAAGCGTCTGAAGACATAGTGATCCTTGAGATACCCAGCCCTGAAATCTACCTCGGGTCCTACCATGCTGTGGTGATAGTCGCTGCCCTCGTTGCTCCAGTACTGGCCCTGTGTGCAGTCCATGTCCCATAAAGCAAGGGTCAGTCGGCGGTCGGTGGCGACGTCATAGCATGCGTAATACAGGTTCTTGCCGACATTGTCGGGGGCCTGCATCAGGATAGTCTGCAGATAGTAGTCACGGAACACGGGAATGTCAAAGTAATAGGCAACGCTGTCCCTGTATAACTTCTCACGCGGCGTGATGGCAAAAAGGATGGCCTTCCTGAGCGTAACGAAATTGGTGGGGTTCACGTCATCGATATTGGGATACTTGACATAGAACTCATCCCAGTGCTTCAAGGTGGGGTCGATAGCAGGCGTGTTCCTGAATGTAGTGGTCGCACTGAACATCATCGGTTTCCACAAGCCGCCATGGAACACGCTGTCCTCATAGTCATATTTCTTGAGTTTGAGTTGCTGGCGGTCCATGTGCTCATTCAGGCTGTAAATGCCCATATACTGGTCGTTGAGAAAGACCTCGACGAAGTCGCCGCGCACATAGTTGTAAGGCGTCTTGCGCTCATAGGCGGCATAGTAGGGCTTATGAGCAAATTCGGCCCAGATATCCTTGGCCACACGGTTGCGCACGCGGGCGAAGTCGACCTGCCCAGCATCCAGCCGCCAGTGGAAATCGCTGCGCAGCCCGAAGAAGGACATCTCGTGCTTGGTGCTGTCCTCGTTATAGAACTTGAGATGGAAATTGTGCTTTTTACGATCCTCGCCCGCCGTCGAACTTCCCGCCCATCTCACACGCGAGATGAGGCTGTCCTGGCACACCGAATCGGGATGGGTATAGACCACGGTTCCGTGGTTATAGGGCCTCTTGACATAGTCGCCATAGATCTGGATTATCGGCCAAAAGGTGAACTGGATATTGGCCCTTACCGTATCCTCGCCGCTGGCCATACACAGGTGATAGACCGCTGAAGGCTGCACATTGCTGAAGGTATAGTGGTCGGTAACTACGCTGTCCTCAATCGTGCAGACAGCGAGGCTGTCGCCAAGTGTGACCGCTGCATCGTAGTCAGCACCGAAGACCGTCCTGGGAACCGACAGCAACCAGTTGCCTGTCAAAGTGTCGACTGCTGCCGACTTGCCGTTAAACCTCACTTGGGCATCGGCAGTGGCGATGATGAAACAGAACAACAGGAAGAATAACAATTTCGGTTGTCTCATGATGATTGTCAATTGGCTGTTTTTAGGGTTTAATTTATCGAAAAAGGGTTATTGTGTTCAACTTGTTCACACGCGGAATCACCGGCATGGCTGCCTCAGGACAGATACTCCTTGATGTAGAGTTCGCAGTTGGCGACCAGGGTATCGTACCACTGCTGGCCGTAGCGCTCGATGAGAGGCTCCTTGAGGAACTGGTAGAGCCGTATGTGCTCGCGGCGCCCCAGCACCTCGGCACACTTGCAGATTTTCCAGCGGTCGAAGTTCACCGCCTCGTAACCGGGATACTTCTTGATGCGCACAGGATAGAGGTAGCAGGAGATGGGCTTGCGCCAGTTGATGCGGCCCTCGCGATAAGCCTTCTCGATGGCACACAGGCACATGCCCCCTCGCTCATAGGTGGTGAAGACGCAGTTGGCCCCACCCACGAGTTGGGTGACCAGTTCGCCCTCGACATCCACAAACGCCACACCGTGTTCCTTGATTTGCTGCTGTGCCTGTGGCAACAGGTCATTCCACACTTCAGGGAGGACTTCCTTCAAGCGTTGGTACTCCTCCTCGGTGAGCGGAGCGCCCGAGTCACCCTCTATGCAGCAAGCGCCCAGACAGGTATCCAGGTCGCAGCAGAAGAAGCGCTCGACCAGGTCCAGGCTGACCAAAGTTCCGTCGATATCAAACATCGTTTAGTGGTTGTTTTTTCCGGTCCCTATTCTTGGTTTCTATTTGTTCTCGACAAGGGCCGAGAGGGCGTTCTCGAGTTGGGTACTAGTAAGCCCCAGGTGCAATTCCCCCTTGTAGGCATAAGAGATGTGCCCACGCTCCTCGCTGACAACAATGGCGATGGCGTCGGTAGCCTGTGACATGCCCTTAGCCGAGCGGTGCCGCAGACCCAAGTATCGCGGAATGTTGGTGTCGTGAGATACGGGAAGGATGCATCCCGCGCTCTTGATCTTGTTGCCGGCAATAATGAGCGCGCCGTCGTGGAGCGGGCTGTTCTTGAAAAAGATGTTCTCGATAAGCCGCGAGTTGAGATCAGCATTGATGATGTCGCCCGTGCGCTCGTAGTCGGTGAGCGGCATGTCCTGCTGGATGACGATAAGGGCGCCGGTCTTGGTCTTGGACAAATTCATGCAGGCATAGACGACAGGCATAATCCACTTCTTGGCGACATCGACCTCGGACTTGCTCTTGAAGAGTTTCTCAACAAACTTGAGGCCCCTCCTGGAACCCAACTCGGTGAGGAAACGCTTGATTTCGTCCTGGAAGAGGATGACAAGGATGAACAGACCGATATCGATGAACTTGTCCATGATGGTTCCGATGAGCCTCATGTCGAGCATCTTGTACATCACTACCCAAGCAACAACAAAGGCGAAGATGCCGACAAAGATGTCGAGCGAGCCCGAATCCTTCATAGTGCGGTAGAGATAGTAGAGCAAGGTAGCGACAAGCAGGATGTCGATCAGGTCCTTGATACTGAAGAGTGTGAAAAGTGATGATCCCATTATCTTGTGATTATTGATTCGTGTTAGTTGTCCGGCGGGCCATTGCCGTGAGTGTCACCGCCTGGACGGCAGCCTTGACATCGTGGACGCGCAAGATGTGCGCACCGCGTTCCAGGGCCATGGTGTTGACGACTGTGGTTCCGTTCAGGGCCTCGTCGGGAGTGATACCGAGGGGCATATAGACCATGCGCTTGCGCGACACACCCACCAGCAGCGGAGCGTTGAGGGCATGGAAAGCGTCAAGACAAGTCAAGAGCCTGTAGTTCTGCTCCACGTCCTTGGCAAACCCGAAGCCAGGGTCGGCTATCACATCGGCGACGCCCATCTGCCTCAGTTCATCGATGCGACGCGCCATCCACTCGAGGACATCGGCAGCGACATCGCCGTAATCGGTCATCGACGACATGGTGGCCGGTGTTCCGCGCGTGTGGGTGAGCACATAGGGGACTCCCAGGCTTGCCACCGTGCTGAACATCTCCTCGTCGAGCGTGCCACCCGAGATGTCGTTGATGATGTCGGCCCCCCACTGCTCGACACACCGTCGCGCTACATCGGCACGGAAGGTGTCGACCGAGATGACCACATCGGGCGCTTCTCGCCGTATCACGGCAAGCGCCCACTGCAGGCGCTGCATCTCGCCCTGGGCATCGACCGACTGGCTGTCGGGCCGCGTCGAGCATGCACCGACATCGAGGACATCGGCACCGTCGGCCACCATCTGCCTCACACGCTCGACAAGGGCTGCCTCGTCGTTGACACGGCTGGCGCTGTAGAACGAGTCGGGCGTGACATTGATGATACCCATTACCCACGGGCGGTCAATCAACACCAACCGCCCGTTCAAGTTGAGGCTATATGTCCTGAACGGCTGCATCATGCACAGTGCATCTCATTTTGTTTGCAAAGTTACTAAAGATTTCCGAAAAATGGCGTACCTTTGCACTATAGAAATTAACCGACATGGCAACAAATACACAAGGCGACAGTATCAAGCGTGCCCCTATCGGGGTTTTTGACTCCGGATTCGGCGGGTTGACCATCCTGCGCGACATCAGGCGGGTGCTGCCTCAATATGACTACCTGTTCATCGGCGACAATGCGCGTGCACCTTACGGAACACGTTCGCGCGAACTGGTGTATGAGTTCACTTTGCAGGCTGTGAAGCACTTGTTTGCCCAGGGTTGCCATCTCGTTATCCTGGCATGCAACACCGCTTCGGCCGAGGCGCTACGCACCATCCAGCAGAAGGACCTGCCCACGCTGGCTCCCACCCGCCGCGTGCTTGGCGTCGTGCGTCCCACAGTCGAGAAGGTGGGCGAACTGACGCGCACGGGACACATCGGCGTGTTCGGCACTCCCGGCACCATCGCGAGCGGCAGTTACAACATCGAGATTGAAGGAATGTATCCGGGCTACAAAGTCCACGGTCACGCCTGCCCGATGTGGGTGCCCCTGGTTGAGAACCGCGAGAGCAGCGGTGACGGCGCCGACTACTTTGTCAAGAAAGACATTGACCTGCTGCTGGGAGAATGTCCCGAAATCGATACCGTGATTCTGGGTTGCACCCACTACCCCCTGCTTATCGACAAGATCGATAAACACATGCCCGACGGGGTGAAAGTCGTGCAACAAGGTCCCATCGTGGCCGAGAGCCTCGCCAACTATCTGCAGCGCCACCCCGAGATTGAGAGCCGTTGCAGCCGTGGAGGCACTTGCCAGTACTATACTACCGAGGATCCCGAGCACTTCTCACCGCTGGCCAGCGTGTTTGTCAACGAGCCCGTCAACGCGCGCCGCGTCATCCTGTAAGCACAAGACAAAAAAATGCCGCGGCAGAGCCACGGCACAGACTGACCGAAAACGGCTGGTCGTTAACGTTTCATCGTCTTGAGTTGGAAAGAGCGCATGGTGTAGAGTTTGTCACCGTCGGAAAAGCCGATGGAGAAGTCGGCTGCACCGTTCTTGAGTTTTCTGGTGGCAATGACCTCGCTCTGGTAGCGCACCGCCTTGCCCGGTCCCAATTCCTTGACGATTGCCGTCGGCGAGAGGTAAATCTCCTTGGTACCGCTCACCGTGATGACAGGAGCGATGTCATAGACGTAGTCGCGTCCCATGTTGCGGATGATGAACACGAGTTTGGCATGCTCTCCCCCATCGAGTGCACCGTTGTCGTTCTCGTCGATAAAGCGAAGGTCCACAATCTCGATGTTGGCAAAAGGACTGTAGGCATTGTTTCCACGATAATCGTCCATATCGTAGTCGTGGTAGTAGTCCGACGAGCGATAGTTGCCGTCATCGGTCTTGGGTGCCGTTGCTGCAGCGCCGATGATGCCACCCACGGCCATGCCGACTACAGTGCCGACATCATGCCCACGCCACCCGTCGGCAATGCCTCCAATGGCAGAGCCAAACATGCCACCTATCGATGCCCCGGTTGTAGCACCATAGAACTGGTTCATCGACTGGCACCCCGACAGCAACAGGGTCGAAGCCATCAGTGCCGCAAAGACTGTTTTCTTGTTCATCTATTCGTTCTTGATTATTCTGGTTCAACAATTCACGGACATCTATCGCCGCTAAAACTCTCATTTGCAAGAATTATGCCAAATGGTCCAGGTCCGTTGCCGAGAGCGCGGCGATGCAGTTAGCCTTACCTTAAATCAGAAGGCTGCAGGGTCATGATCGCCGATTTGGGGTTACCGTCGGGCTGCACGATGAGTACAACAGGGCGTCCGGCCCGAACCAGCAGTTTGGCAAAGCGGTTCCATTGCTCGCCATATTGCCTAAGTTGCTTGCCCCACACCTGTTTCACATTGTCAGTATTGCCAGTCAATGACGAGAACACCATCGACAGGGTCGAGGGGGCCTGGAGATCGACCAGGGCATATCTGTCGCCCACCATCGTGATGGACTTGATAATCCAATCGCCACCGTAGATGATAGGACACTTGTCATTCAATTGCTCGCTGTATTCATCCAACTCGGCGGCCACCGATTCTTTAGTGGGGTAAATGTCATCCACCACCTCCACCTTGTCCTGAGCCCGGGCCGCCATTGTGAAGAGGAAGCAAGCCAGCAAGAGCGAGAAGAATTGTTTCCAGTTCATATTGCGCTGACTTTAATCCACCTGCCCCTCACTATCGAGTGATTCAACGATACCGGCAATCATGCCGTCGACGATGCTGCCGCGGGAGCCCAGTGCCATTGCATAGATTTTGCAGATGGCCATTTCCTGTTCTTCGAGTTCGCCGTCAATCATCATCAGGGCGACCATGTCGCGCAGATAGGCAAGTTTGGTGTCTTCGTCCTCGGGCAGGGCGATGGTAACGCTATCGGGATTGTCCACCACCTGGTCAAACTCTTCGGGTGTGATGTTCTCGCGCGAGGCTACGGCCAGCAAGACAGCCAACTCGGAGTCGGTCAGGTGTCCATCGGCAGCGGCGAGCATGACGAGATTCTTGAGTTGTCCGAGGCGCTGTTGATTCTTGTTGATGTCATTATTCGTATCCATTGTAACAGAAATTTATTTTGGGCAAAGATAATGATTTTTCGGGAAGTTGGTGTAATTTTGCCGCAATAAATCAAGTGACAAGATGAAAACCATACAGGAAATCAAAGAAATGCTGTCGCACAGCGAGGGCCCGCAGGCGCTGGCCGCCGCCAACGAAATCATTGAGAGCGCCGGAACCAACCGCAGCACGCTGGCCACGGCCTACTACCTGCGCGGCAATGCCTACCGCCAGGAAGGCAACGTGCGCATGGCCCTGAACAGTTATCTCGAAGCCATGGAACTCGACCCCGACGGCCCCGCCGCCGAGGCCTACCGCCACCTGCAGGAACTGCTGGCCTATTACCACAAGGATTACTACAATCCCTGAGGCGCCAAGTGTCCCCGTGGCTCATGCCACACACTAAAACAAACAATCCGACAACTATTTGCGGCAATTCTTCTGGTGAGACTTGAGCAGTTTCACCGCTTGGCCATATGGGCTGGTGGTAACGCTCACGAAATAGGCCGCCATCGTGGTAGTGTAGGTGTTCTTGTAGTAGCCCTTGGTGAAGAGTTCCTCATCTGAGAAACTATCGGCGAGGGCGAGCATCTCGTCGTGGGTCTGTCCCAGGAGCCGCGTTGCCTCTTCCAGAGGGGTGTCCTGATGCTTCTGGACCAGCATCTTGTCCATCTCGTGATAGTTGCGGCGGTACTCATCGGGCAGGTAATCCCTGGGATGGCCTTCACGGATGTTCTGCACAAACTCGCGCATAAGCACCTGCCACTCGTACAGGTGAATCAGCAAGTCACGCAAGCAGCGGTCATACTGCCAACGCACACCGCACTTCTTGGGGTCGGCAGTGAAGTCAAACGCTGCAGCCTTCTCATCATCACTCATCTTAGCGACCTGGTCGCACAACTTGGCATATCCATCAGCGATAGAAGCCAACAATTCCTGTTTAGTACTCGGGTTAGCCAAAACATTCAGAATTTAACGGTAAAACAATACTTTTAAACCGGGTGTTTCATTGGACACTCATGCCCAGCACGATGCCAATGAGGCTGGTCACATCGTCGATATCGATGCCACCCGCACCATCGACGTTGGCACAAGTTGAACAGATGTTGTCATCCCATCCGTTGAGCAGACAGGAAATCAGCAGGGTCACATCATCGATATCGACAGCGCTATCGTGGTTCACATCACCCACCCTGTAGTTATGTTGCTCCTGATCGAGCAACGTCACCAACTGCACGTTGGATTTCTTGGACACCTGATCAGCAAATCGGGTGACTGCCAGGAAACGATAGGTTGCTCCCGTGGTGAGCCCTGTGACATTGTGTGTCATCGCGGTGAGGTCAGGAACGACGAGAAATCCCGTACCATCAGAGCCCATCTCGACAGGGTCACGGTCGTCGCCCGTGGTGACTACCACATCATCAAGGTAGAATCGCTGGGCCCTGCTCGTGCAGCCGAAGGTCACCTTTGCCCCCGGCGCGACGTTATCAAACACTAGGGCATAAGGGGTCGCCATGCGTGTCAAGGGAATGCTCAATTGGGTGTCGCCACAGGTCACAAGTGCCGAACTGTTCTCGTTGCCGTAGTAGCGGGCACTGAACCTGACGGTCATCTTGCCGTCGTCATCAGGATACAGTTGCGGAGTAGTAAGGGAACCCACATACTTTTGTCCACCGACGATAAAGCAGCCACCTGCACCCAGATAGACAAAACTGCCCGTCCAGCCAGGATTGTCGCAGTAGTCCCCCACCTTGTTGGCCGACAGGGCCGTTGTGGCATCAAGATTCACATTGATGGCCGCAAACGTCTCATTGAGCACCACCTCGTGGGCCGAGGGGTCGTAGGGTTGCACATACAGCGTGTAGCCGGTCACCCACTCGCTGGGCGTTGAATCGGTCCACGTTGCCGTGAAAGAGGTGGCGCCGACCTGAGTGGCAGGAAGCATGAAGGCCGCATGTTTATCATACAAATATCCGGCAGGATAGACCTGATAGAGCATCTGCTGCTCACTTGAATACTGGAGATTCATCGTTGTGAATGCATCGAGCACAAAGTAGCCGTCGCCTGAACCGCTCCATCCCCAGTTGATATGATACATGCCACCCCCGCAGCCGTCCACGACAAAGGCATGGCCCGCATTCTTGTCGGCATCCACGCCACCGTACAGAATAGGACAACCGGCAGCGAGTTGCTGCTCAATCATTGCGGCCCACTCGTCGGCCGTATAATCGTCACGGTCGAGGAGCACCGCATCATTGTTGTAGCCAAACGTCTTCATGCCTTCCAACTCATCGTCGCTGTAAGCGCCGCTAGCACTGGTGCCGTAGCCCATGTGACAAGCCTGGCCGCAATAGCGCATAAGCATCGCCACGGCATCCTTCTGTTGGGCAGTGGCGTTGGTCGGATACACGTCAAGCATATTGTCCCAATCAAATGTGCCACCAGGTAAGGCGTCCACGGTGGCGCCATTCACCTCGGATGTGTAACCGTCCAAAGCAGGAGCCTGGGCCGGATATTTCCAGTAGTACATCACCTGGGCCATCGCCGTAGCCACACATCCCGTCAGGCAATGCTGGGTGCCGCTGGTCGGGCATTGGTTGTAGAAAGGCGCCCGCTGGTTCCAGGTACATGATACCAGCGGCGACACCACCACCGAATTCTGCCCTGCGGCAGCCATGACAGGCACCTCGGGATGGGCGCGCAAGTAGTCCATCTGCTTGCTGTAATGATCCAGCAACCACTGCATGTTGCAAGGCACATCGTCCATGTCAATGGCATGGTTGCCACAGGCCAGCACACCCGCAGCGCGGTCATCGCCGGCGACTATCACAAATGCGCTGCCGTCATCGGCATTGAACACATAGTAATCGGCAAGGCGTGCATCGGCCTTAGACTTCTCGGTATGAACAAGCGACAGTTGTCGAGGGCTGGTTGACAGGATGTTGCGCTGCTGACTATTCAGAAACTGCAATGCCCTGGTGCGAGCGCCGGCAGCATCAATGCCAGCCGCTGCCATATCCATCGACATGATGACACACATCAACAGAACCAGCGGCTTCAGGAAAATAGTGATAACTCTCTTTTTCACAAGTTATTAAGTATTAAAGAGTGCTTTTGCTCAAAAAGATGATATTCAGCGAGTTGGCCAAGCGCACACCTTGAGCATTCACTCCAGTTGGTTATTCATGCTGATAAAGACGCATTTTAGCCTATGCAAATCTTTCAGGTCTCTCTCGATGGCACAGGTTTCTTGTCCTCTTCGACCATGCAAAGGTACAATAATTATCACAGTTAATCAATGTAACCTGGAATTATTAACTCACATCGGGCAAACATGTATCCCCCCTCAGATGTCCTTATCAAACAACACCGCTTGTCGGTCCCAGCACGGGTCGACAAGCGGCGTGAATATGTTTAAAACCGATGTGCTAAAGCAAGGTTCCTATTTTAGTTAGCACGCACGGCACGCACTACAAAGCCACAATTGCGGTTGCCGGAATTCCAGCCAAAAGTATTATTGGTGACGTAGAGTTTGTAACCGCTATTGGGGAAGGAAACAGTTGGAGTGAGGATATAGAGCGAGCGCGTCCAGTAGTGGCCCCTCTCGCCAGCGCCCGAGAGGTCATACTCCAAGCGGGAACCTGCAGCGGGGAAGAAAATGGTATTGCCGTTAGGGCCGGTCGCCAGTTGACCGTTCACACCATTCACCTGCGTCCACACCCAGGTGCAATTGGCCGACAATTCATCGATTTGCTCCTTGGAGGGCATACGCCATTCTTCGCCCCAGTTCACGTAGGCAGCATCATCCTCGGGGTCCAATTCGGTCTTATTGTCAACCGGACCAAGACTTTCTTTAGTATTGTACTTTGTAAAATGCACTTGACCATCCTCGATTACGACATACGGAGTTGTGGACCACTGGTAGAAATCCTTGTTGGGGACGGTCTCGGCCCAAGCGAAGTAGTCACCATACTCCTCAGGAGCGGTAGCACCCACGTTGCATGTAGCCCACAGTGTGCCGCTGGGCAGACCTAAATCGACTGATTCATGAGCGGGGTCAGGGGTTACCGATCCTCCGGTCAAGATGTAAGCGATCAGTTCCGTCACGTCGCTGATGTCAATGGAGCCGTCACCATTCACGTCGCCATTCTTTACTGTTGCGTTGGTAGTGATGGAGAATGCCAATGCCAAAACCATTAATAAAGCAAATAATTTCTTCATAATTGTCTATTGTGGGCTCTAAAAAACTATTCAACGCCATTACAGAGAGTAGAGCCCGTTAGAGCCTTCTGCATGGCACCTATCTATTTAATTCTTATCTTCTTCCAGGTCATCGTAAGTCTGGTACAGGAAATCGTTGTAAGGGAAGCGGGCGGTGTGGACGGCTTTAGCCTTGTTATAGAGCATGCGCTTGAGGCCGTCGATGTTCTGCTGCTTCTTGGCACTGATGAAGACGCAGTTCTCGCCCATGCGTGCCATCCAGGTCTCCTGGAGTTCATCGAGGGGGATATTCTCGCGCTGTCGCGGAGTGAGGTCGTCCTCGTCCTTGGGAACATGGGTGAACTGGTCGATCTTGTTGAACACCATGACCATTTCCTTGTTGCCGGCATCGCACACTTCCTGAAGAGTGCGGTTCACGACTTCGATCTGCTCCTCGAACTGCGGATGGGAAATGTCCACGACATGGACAAGGATATCACTGTCGCGCACCTCGTCGAGGGTGCTCTTGAAGGACTCAACGAGGTGGGTGGGTAACTTGCGGATGAAGCCGACGGTGTCGGTCAGCAGGAAAGGCAAGTTGGCGATGACGACCTTGCGCACCGTGGTGTCGAGGGTAGCGAACAGTTTGTTCTCGGCAAACACCTCGCTCTTGCTCAGCACGTTCATCAGTGTGGATTTTCCCACATTGGTGTAGCCCACGAGGGCGATGCGGGTGAGTTTGCCACGGTTCTTGCGCTGGGTGGCCTTCTGCTTGTCGAGTTGTGCCAGTTTCTCCTTGAGCAGGGATATTTTGGTCTTGACGATACGGCGGTCGGTCTCGATCTGAGTCTCACCAGGGCCGCGCAGACCGATACCGCCTCGCTGACGCTCCAAGTGGGTCCACATGCCCGCCAGTCGCGGTAACAGGTACTGGTACTGTGCGAGTTCGACCTGCATCTTGGCGCTGGCGGTCTGTGCGCGCTTGGCAAAGATGTCAAGGATAAGGCTTGTGCGGTCAAGCGTCTTGACCTGTACGGCCTTCTCGATGAAGGCGACCTGCTTGGGGGTGAGGTCATCGTCAAAGATGACCAGGTTGATATCGTTCTGCTCGACATAGGCGACGATTTCCTCGAGTTTTCCCTTGCCGACGTAGGAGGTGCTGTTGGGCCCGTCACAGCGCTGCAGGAAGGTGTGCACGGTGACTGCTCCTGCCGTCTCGGCGAGGAATTCAAGTTCGTCGAGGTATTCCTTGGCCTTGGCCTCGCCCTGCTGTGGGGTAATCAGTCCCACGAGGATGGCGCGCTCCTCTTTCTGGTCTATTTCGTTGATGCGTTTACTGTCGTCTATCAGTCCCATTAAGTCACTTTTTTATTAATTGCTGCAAAATTACTAAAAAACTGCGGTTTTTTTTTAATTTTGTCACCACAAAATTTGTGCGAGCCTAACACCATAAAGTTTACATTAATGGTTGAGGCGCAGCCAAATTTATCCAAATGTGACAAAACAACTGCTACGCTATCGATATGAAACAGACTATCTTATTCCTTGCCTTGTGGAGCGCAATGCTGCTCCAAGCCACTGCAACCGATTACACCCGATTTGTCAATCCGTTTATCGGCACGCAGACCGATGCCACCGGCGCCTTGAGCGGCAGCACGTTCCCCGGAGCCACGATGCCACAGGGAATGGTGCAGGTGAGTCCCGACACCGAACAGATGGTGACCTGGGATCCCTGCTCTGGCTATGACTACAACCGTGACAGCATCTACGCCATCTCGCACACCCACTTGAGCGGCACGGGCTGTACTGACCTGTTTGACGTCTCGCTCATGCCAGTGACCTGGAATGTGACTCCAGAATATCTGGCGACAGGCAACTTCGGGCAGACATTTTCGCACGAGCAAGAAGCGGCACGTCCAGGATACTATATGGTTGTACTTCAGGAAAGCGGAGTAAAAGCCGAACTCAGCGCTACTACCCGCACTGGCATCCACCGTTATACTTTCCCCCAAGGGAAGCCGCAACAGGTCATCATTGACCTCGACCACTCCACCTTTCGCGGCCAAGCCTATTATAGCGGGCGCCGCAGTTATGACATCATTCAAGCCCAACTCCGCCTTGTCGATGACCACACTGTGGAAGGCTACCGCGTCATCACCGGCTGGGCCAAACTGCGCAAGGTCTATTTCCGCGCCGAATTTTCCCGTCCCATCACCGAGCACCTGCTCATGGACGGCACGCGCACAGTGGGTGATGCTACTGTAATCAACGGGCGCACGCTACGCTGCGCCCTGTCGTTTGACACAGCAGGTGACAGTCAACTGACGGTCAAGGTCGCCCTCTCGGCTGTCGATATCGACGGAGCGCGCCGAAACCTCGCCGCCGAAGCCCCGGGCTGGGACTTTGACCTATATGTCCGTCAAGCCCACGACGAGTGGCAGCGGCAACTTTCATGCATCGATATTGACGGCACAGACGAGCAAAAGCAGATCTTCTACACCGGACTCTACCACGTGTTGTTGCAGCCCAACACCATGAGCGATGTCGATGGCCGATACATGGACACCAACTACGAGATACGCCAGATGCCCGAGGGCCAGAGTTACCACTCCACATTCTCGCTGTGGGACACCTTCCGCGCCGCGCATCCGCTTTACCTATTGCTCAAACCCGACTTGGCGGCTCAGTTTGTGAACGACATGGTGCGGCATCACGAGACCTATGGCTACCTGCCCATCTGGGACCTGTGGGGACAAGAGAACTACTGCATGATAGGCAACCATGCCATCCCAGTCATCGCCGACGCCATTCTCGCCGACCTGCCCGGCATCGATGTCGAGAAAGCCTATCGAGCGATGGTCAAGAGCAGCACGAGGCCGCACACCAACTCGCCGTTTGACCTGTGGGAAAAACTGGGCTACATGCCCTGCAACAAGCAAGGATCTTCGGTTTCCATCACACTGGAGCAGGCATTTGACGACTGGTGCGTCGCTGCCGTTGCCGCACGTTTGGGGCACAAGGACGACTATCAACACTTTGCCCATAGGGCGGCTTACTATAAAAATCTGTATGATGAAAAAACGGGGTTCTTCAGAGCGCGTGACGACAAGGGAGAATGGGCCGAGCCATTTGACCCGCTCAGTTATGAGGACAACAGTTTCATTGAGGGGAATGCTTGGCAATACCTGTGGTTTGTGCCTCACGCACCCGAGCAATTCATCGAACTGATGGGTGGCAAGAAAGCATTTCTGAAAAAACTGGATGAGAACTTCAGCCTCAATACCGTCAACCGCGAGGTTAACGGCAATGCCTCGGCGTTTATCGGCCAGTATGCCCACGGCAACGAGCCCAGCCACCACACCGTCTATTTCTATAACTTCGCCGGTCGCCCCTGGCGCACTCAAGAACTGGTCAACCAAGTGCGCTCCGAATTCTATAATGCCACTCCAGCGGGCTATGCGGGCAACGATGACTGCGGACAGATGTCGGCCTGGTATATTTTCTCAGCATTAGGCTTCTATCCCTTCAATGCAGGTGCTGCCGAATATGTCACCGGCACGCCACTGTTCCAGCGTGCCACTCTGCACCTGGCTGGCGACAAGGAGTTCACCATCGTCCGCAAGGGCGACAAGGGTATATATGTCAAGGAAATCCGCCTCAACGGCAAGCGGCTACAGGGTTTCAAACTCAAGCATCAAGACATCATGGCGGGTGGAACGCTGGAATTTGTCATGAGTGAGAGGCGCCCTTAGGCCTTGGTAGTCCTCAGTTTTTATACTGTGGGGATGGAAATGCCGTCGAGTTGGCGGTAGAGGTTGAGGGCATAGACGTCGGTCATCGCACTGATGTGGTCGAGCACGGCCTGCACCTGCTCGAACAGCGTGGGGGCATGCACATCATACTGCTGGGGGAACTTGTTCATCAGCAACTGGGAGTAGTTGCGCTCGGGGTGCATCACGGCCTCGATGAGTTTCTCGAGCAGGAGGTTGATGATGCGGTTACCCGCCAGGTCCACGTCGACGACATAACTGGCGCGGTAAAGACGCTCCTGGGCCAAAGCGCTGCAGGCACGATAGGCCTCTGCCGGCAGCGGGTCGATGCAGTCAATCAGGCCACCCACGAAGCGCCCCTCCATGATATCCTCCTCATGCTTGGCAAAGGCGGCGGCACACTGCTCCACCAGCAGGCCTACGATGCAGGAACGCAGGTAGGCAATCTTCTCGTTGGGGTCGGCAACGCGACCCATGTGTTCACGCAGGTGGGCCTTGCGCTCGTCGTCAAAGAAGCCGAGCAGCAGGTCGATGGTCTCGTCGGTGCCGATGATTTTGAGTTTGTGACCGTCCTCGATGTCCATAATCTGGTAGCAGATGTCGTCGGCCGCCTCGACGATATAGACGAGGGGATGACGGCAGTAGCGATCGTGGTCAAGACGGATGAGGCCCAACTCGTCGGCAATGCGGCTGAAGATATCTTTCTCGGTAGTGAAAAAGCCGAACTTGCCCTTCTCGCCGGCATACATTGACGAATAGGGATACTTCACGATGGCAGCCAGCGTCGAGTAGGTCATGGCAAAGCCGCCCGGGCGCCGACCCTTGAACTGGTGCACGAGCGTACGAAACGAATTGGCATTGCCCTCGAAGTGGATGAGGTCATTCCACTGTTCGATGGTGAATTTATCCTTGAACTCCAGGCCCTTACCCTCGCTGAAGTAGGCTCCGATGGTCTTCTCGCCCGAATGGCCGAACGGCGGGTTGCCCAGGTCATGTGCCAGACACGCAGCAGCGACGATCTCGCCGATGTCACGCAACTTGTCGGCCCACGCCTCGCCAGCATAGCGCGGCATCAGTCGCTTGACCACCTCGCGGGCCATCGACTTGCCCACGCTCGACACTTCCAGGCTGTGTGTCAGCCTGTTGTGCACAAAGATGCTGTCGGGCAGCGGAAACACCTGCGTCTTGTTCTGCAGCCGGCGAAACGGCGAGGAGAATACCAGGCGGTCATAGTCGCGCTCGAAGTCGCTGCGCACTCCCCCACCCTTCTCGTCGTGGTAATGTTCCAGTCCCAGTCGCTTGTCGGATATCAAGCGGTCCCAATTCATGCGTTGTTGTGACATTTCGTTCCAAATTTTGCACAAAAGTAACAACAATCCCATTAATTATCAAAAAGTGATCATCGAAAATTGATAATCACTTTATTATTATATCCAAAATTGCAATGTAAAGTTATATTTCCAGTTGCTCTGCTACCCAGATGACCCACTCGTCGATGTTGTCGGTCAAGCGGGCGGGCAGTGGCAACGGGATGCGCACATCGGGGGCAATGCCTGTGGCGTCGATGGAGGTCTCGGGAAGGCCTATTCTTCGCGTCATAGGGACTGAAAAATACGAATCACCATATTTAAACTTCAGATATGCCAAATTAGAATAATCCAGACAACCTCCCGTATTGTCACGGCCATAAAGAGTGACACGGTCGCTACATGCCTTCATGCATAATACCATTTGTTCACCAGCACTCCAAACGCCATCATCGATGATCAGAGCGGCCCTGCGAACAGCGTTGGTCTTCTTTCCTCCAGATAAGATTTCATTAGAATAGGCCATAAATTCCACATCGGGATTCTGTGCCAATATTCTTTGCAGCCGTTTTCGCATTTTATGCTCTACCAGATACTCACGATTCTGCGGAGTGTTGCGGATTTCCGCACCGGTGATAGTACCAGCATGGTCGTAAAGCAGGTTTAAGAACGGATCAAACATCGCATCAGCGCCACCACCATTACCACGGATATCGATGATAAGATTCTCGCAATGGGACTTCTTGAACAGTTTGATTGAATTCTTAACCCATTTCAGGTCAAGCAGTTCCATGTCACAAGTCGGGAAACGGATCAGGAATGTCTTATCCGTCACCTTGCAGGCAACAGGTTTCGGGTCGTACTCGTCCATCAGTTCGTCATAATAAATCTCTTGACGGAGCCAGTACTGATTGGTATAGCCTCTCCAGTGGCCATCCTCATTCAAGAAAGAACCTTGCAAACGCAAATGACGGTCGTTGAACCAAGCCGTATATTGTGCGAGTGCATCCCATGCGGTGCTCTCACCGCCGACGACCTTGTCACGCAGCCGGTATTTCATAGCCTCATAGTCAGCACGCGTGTTGTCAACGACTTTGTCAGGAAAACCGGCATAGTTATCCTCGATGTACTTCACGGCGTTATCATAATCCTCAAGGTTCTGCTCGACTGTCAATTCGGGCGACTGGGCCATCGCCACCATGCCTGCCATCAGACATAAAACTAAATACAATACTCTTTTCATGATCGTTCAGAGATTGGTTTTTCTGCTACAAAGTTATGTCTGCGAACCAATCTTGCCAAACTATTTCCTCAAAAAAAAGACCGATTTCAGTAAAAACACGAAAAATTGTCTAAATAATGGACAGTGGGCAGAACTCATTAGCACAATTCTGGGCGCATTTATAGCCATTGATGGCCAATGACATTTAAAAAAGGTTTCAAATGATGGTTGTAAGCGTTTTTGATGTACTTTTGTAGTTTGTAACCAATCATAGATTATGGAGAAGATTAACGTGAAGATTGTGAACCGTGGCCCACATGAGGTCCCCCAGTATGGGACGGCCTTGAGTGCAGGGATGGATTTGCGGGCCTGGCTGGAGGAGCCGCTAACGTTGCAGCCCCTGCAGCGGGCGCTGGTGCACACGGGTATCTATATCGCCCTGCCCGAGGGCTATGAGTGCCAAATCAGGCCCCGCAGCGGATTGGCGCTGAAACGTGGATTGACGGTGCTTAACACCCCAGGCACCATCGATGCCGACTACCGCGGCGAGGTGGGCGTCATCATCGTCAACCTGAGCAACGAGCCACAGACCATCGAGGACGGCGAGCGCATCTGCCAGATGGTCGTGGGCCGTCACAGCACGGTGGAGTGGACACTCGTCGACGACCTGGACGAGACCGAGCGCGGTGCAGGCGGATTCGGGCACACGGGAACAAAGTAGTTAGGAGTTAGGAGTTAGGAGTTAAGAGTTAAGAGTTAACAGTTAACAGTTAAGAGTTATCAGTTATCAGTTGAGAATGAAACGACATTTTGCGATAATAGCGATTGTGCTGATTGCACTGACATCGATGGCCGGCAAAAAAGAGTCTGCGACCAAAGGTGTCAGCCTTGCCGACCAGCGCAAAGCGGAATATATCTTCGTCGAAGCGCAGAACCAGAAGAACAAGGGGAACTTTGACGCTTTCTATGAACTGCTGTCCCATGCCCACTCGATTGACTCGGGCAACACTGCCGTGTCGTTCTATATGGGAATGTGCCTGCTCAAGATGAACAACACGACCAAGGAGCGCTGTGAACAGGGCCTGGCGCTGATGAAGGAGCACTTTGAGGCCCAGCCCGAAGACATGTATGAGACGACGTTCTACAGCGACGCCAACATGCAGTTGGGCGACCCCGAAGAGGCCCTGCGCGCCATCAAACTGCTCAACGAGCACAATCCCAACCGCCTTGAACTGCAGGTGCGGTTGGCCGAGGCCTACTCGCGTTCGGGCAACTATGAACAGAGCAACGAGACTCTCGACAGCATCGCCCACCTGTTCGGTGACAATATCCAAATCACCGCAGGCAAAATCTCCAACTACGAGGCCATGAACGACAGCATCGGCGCGCTCAACGAGATGAGGCACCTGCTCTACCAGGCGCCCGAGAATGCCGACTACAACATCTCGATGGGCAACATGTTCATGCACTACGGAATGACCGACAGCGCCTTCCATTACCTGGACCTCGCCCAGAAATACGAGCCCGACAACGGCACCGTCTATCTTGCCCGTGCCGATTTCTACAACCAACTGGGCGACAGCGCCGGCTATGAACAGCAGATCTACAATGCACTCACGGCCCAGCAACTGGACCTGGAAGACAAACTTGACGTCCTGCTGGGCTACATCCGCCAGCACCTTGCCGTTGAAGACACGACGCAGCGCATCAACGACCTGTTCACGGTGCTCATCCAGCAGCATCCCCACGAACACAGCATCCACCAACTCTACAGCGAATACCTGTATGCCAAAGAAGACATCAAGGGCGCCATCGAGCAACTGGGTTACAGCCTGGACGTGAACCCCACCGATGCCGACGGGTGGCGCAACATGGTCATCCTGAATATGCTGGACGACAACTATGCAGGCGCCGTCAAAGCCTCGGAGAAAGCCTTGGAGTATAATCCTAACCATCTGGACCTGCGCCGTTACGTCGCGGGATGCTATTACCAGATGAAGGAATATGACAAGGCGATAGAAGCGTATCAGAAAACCCTCGCCATGGTGGATTCGACCGACCTCGAGACGCGCGCCGAGATTCTGACGGGCATGGGAGACATCTACAGCGAGATGAAAGATGACAAGAAGTGCATCGAGTACTATGAGAGTGCCCTGGCCCTCGACCCCATCAACTCAGGAGCGCTCAACAACTATGCCTACTTCCTCGCCCAGCGTGGCAGGGACCTGGACCATGCCGAGCAAATGTCGGCACTGGCCTTGAAATATGAACCCGAAAACGTCAACTACATCGACACCTATGCCTGGGTGTTCTTTGCCAAGAAAGACTATGCCAAGGCGCTGGAACAAATCAAGCGCCTGGTGGACAAAGAGGACAACGAAGTCGTGCTGGAGCACTACGGAGACATCCTGTGGTTCAACGGCGAGAAAGAAGCCGCCATCGAGCAATGGACCAAGGCCCTGGAGAACGATAAAGACAATGAACTGCTGCAACGCAAAGTCAAAAACAAGACCTATTATGAAAAATAAAATCGCCATCCTCTTCACCATAGCGGCTCTGATGACCGCATGCGGCACCACCAAGCAAGCCGCCAAACCCGACACCACGAGCCAAAGTGCCACCACAACGACAAGCACTGTCAACACTGCCGAGACCATCATCGCCACATTGGGCGGCTGGCAGACGATGCAGACCGGCGGCAACATCAAACTGAACGCCGGCAGCAGTTTCTCGTCATCGATTCAGGTGCGCATGGTGCGTGACGAAGCCATCTTCATCTCGCTGCGCCCCGTGCTGGGCATCGAGGTGGGCAAACTCATCATTACCGCCGACAGCCTCTACGCCGTGGACAAGGTGCACAAACGCTACCTTGCCGAGAAGGTGTCGATACTGACGTCGGGCATCCCCGTCACGGTGAGCGATGTGCAGGACATCTTCCTGGGCCGTCCGTTCATCCTCGGCAACGGAACCCTCAACGAGGGCAACAAGAATGCCGTGACCGCCGAGAAGCAAGGCAACGGCATCGTGCTGACCGCCGAGAAGCAATACAAGGGCTACGGATATGCCTTCGCCTTTGACAAGAACAACCGCATCACCTCGCTCAACATCGTGCCCGCAGGCAGCACAGCCCCCGCCTATCAGGTGAAATACAGCGGCGTGCGCAGCACGACGGCCGGCAACATCGCCCACGACATCAATGTCGATGCCACCGTCGACAAAAAGAAAGTGGCATTCTCGCTGGAGTTCAAAAACATCGACTGGAACGGCAAAGTCAAAATCGACAAGAACATCCCCAGCGGATACAAGCGCATGAACGCACGCGACCTGTTCTCGATGTTCTCGAATTAGGGCCCTGGGATATACTTTTGGGCCTTTTTCTGCGTTATGTTTATATAACAAAGAATTAGTCAATGAAACTCCGTTCCCGAATACTGATGCTGCTGGCGTGCCTGTTGTGCGCCATTGCCGCATTTTCGCAAGTCAAGATTACCGGTAAGGTCGTTGACGCCGCGGGCCAGCCCATCGAGTTTGCCACAGTGCGCTTGCTGGGTACCGCTACGGGCACCAACACCGATACCAAGGGAGAATATGAAATGACTGTCCCCAAAGCCGACACGCTGATGGTGGAATTCACGTGCCTGGGCTACTCGACGGTGACGCGCCAACTCATCAAACCCGAGGGCACCGTAACCCTGAGTCCCAAACTGTATGAGAAAACGCTCGAACTGGAAGGAGTCGAGATCACCGAATACAAGAAGCAGACCAACGGCATGCAGGGCATCGACGTGGACATGCTGAAACGCACACCCGATGCCTCGGGCGGCAGTGTCGAGGCCGTGCTGACCACCATGGCGGGCGTGAGCAGCAAGAACGAGATGAGTTCACAATACATGGTGCGAGGAGGCTCCTACGACGAGAACAGCGTCTACATCAACGGCATCGAGGTCTACCGCCCGCAACTCATCAGCAGCGGGCAGCAGGAGGGTATGAGTATCATCAACCCCGACCTGGTGCGCAAGGTGGACTTCTCGACGGGCGGTTTCAGCGCCGCCTACGGCGACCGCATGTCGTCGGTGCTGGACATCACCTATCGCGAGCCTGAGTCGTTCGAGGGAGCATTTGCCGCAAGTCTTCAGGGCGGCAGCCTGATGCTGGGACACAGCACGAGCCATTACTCACAGATGCACGGTGTGCGCTACAAGCGCAACTCGTCGTTGATGGGTTCGCTGGAGAGCAAGGGAGAGTATGACCCGCAATACTTCGACTACCAGGCCAGTCTAGTGTTCAAGCCCATCGATAAACTGCGCATCGCGTTGCTGGGCAACGTGAGCATCAACGACTACCGCTTCACGCCCGCCAGCCGCGAGACGAGTTTCGGTACCAGCAATGATGTGAGGCAATTCACCGTCTTCTTTGACGGTTACGAGAAAGACAAGTTCCAGACCTACTTCGGGGCCGGTGCCATCACCTATGCATTCAACAACAAGGGCACTGACCTGACGCTGCAAGCCTCGGGCTACCGCACCGACGAGTTGGTGGCCTATGACATCCACGGCGAGTATTGGCTGAAAGACGCAGGCGAGGAACAGGGTGTGGGCAAGTACCACGAGCACGAGCGCACCCGCTTGAAGATGAATGTGCTGGACCTGACGTTGCGTGGCAACATCGGCATCAGCAACAACAGCATCTCCTACGGCATGTCGATGCGCAAGGAGGACATCTATGACCGCTCACGGCAGTGGCAGTGGCGCGACAGCGCAGGCTACTCCCTACCCCATATCGCCGACCAGGTCAACGTCATCTTCACCGAGACGTCGAGCAACGACCTGAACACTACCCGCATCGCGGGCTGGCTGATGGACACGTGGCGCTTCACCAACTCGGCAGGCTACTGGTCGCTCAATGCAGGCGTGAGACTGTCACACTGGAACTTCAACAACGAGACGCTCGTGTCGCCGCGCGTCAGCCTGGGCTTCGTCCCCGAGCGCAATGGCAACCTGTCACTGCGACTGGCCGGTGGCGTCTACTATCAAGCCCCGTTCTATAAAGAATACCGACAACAGGTGATGGACACGCTCAACAACCGCAACATCCTGTTGAACAAGGATATCAAGTCACAGCGCAGCATCCAGGTCATCCTGGGCAGCGACTACACCTTCCGCGCACTGGACCGTCCATTCAAATTCACCGCCGAAGCCTACTACAAGAACCTGTCGAACCTTATCCCCTACGAGATCGACAACCTTAAACTCGTGTACAGCGGTGTGAATTCATCCAAGGGTTACATCGCCGGCCTGGACATGAAACTGTTCGGCCAGTTTGTCGAGGGGACCGACTCATGGATCAGTTTCTCGCTGATGAAGACCCAAGAGGACCTGGACGGCGTGAAAGTGCCGCGTCCCACCGACCAGCGCTACAGCATAGCCCTCTTCTTCACCGACTACTTCCCCAACGTTCCCCGCCTGAAGTTCAGCCTGAAGGGCATCGTCAGCGATGGTCTGCCCACCACGGCACCGCACCTGACGCGTGCCGACTCATACGTGCGCCAACCCGCCTACAAGCGCGTCGACGTGGGCTTGAGTTATGAACTGGTGGGCAAGGAGAACCGTCCCTACAGCGGCTTCCTGAGCCACTTCAAGGAAATCTGGCTCGGTGTTGACTGCTTCAACCTGATGGATATCTCGAACGTGAGCAGTTACTATTGGGTGACCGACGTGAACAATGTCCAGTATGCGGTGCCCAACTACCTGACGCGCCGCCAACTCAACGTGCGCCTGTCGGCACGGTTCTAAAACTGGCAACGAACAGGCAGTGTTGAAAAAAATAGATGCCTGATGTTGTTGCTGTCACGGTAAAAAAATGTTACCTTTGTCCATCGAGAAATAACCAATATTATCAACCAATAAAAACGGACCAAAATCATGGCAAAACCTTATGTAATCGGAATCGACATGGGCGGTACCAACACCGTCTTCGGCATCGTGGACGCTCGCGGCAATGTGATTGCCAGCAGTTCCATCAAGACCGCAAAACACAGCGACTTCAATGACTATATCGACGAGTTGCACACCGAGTTGACCCGTCTGATCACCCAAGAGGACGCTGAGGGCAAAATCAACGGCATCGGCATCGGTGCCCCCAACGGCAACTACTACACTGGCTTGATTGACCAGGCTCCCAACCTGCCCTGGCCCACTCCCATCCCCCTGGCCGAGATGGTGACCAAGAAATTCGGCATTCCGTGCCTGATCACCAATGATGCCAATGCTGCCGCTATCGGCGAGATGACCTATGGCGTGGCTCGCGGCATGAAGGATTTCATCATGATCACGCTGGGCACCGGTGTGGGCAGCGGTATCGTGGTAAACGGCCAGATGGTGTATGGCCATGACGGCTTTGCCGGCGAACTTGGCCACGTGATTGTGAAGCGCACCAACGGTCGCGTGTGTGGCTGCGGCCGCACGGGCTGTCTGGAGGCCTACTGCTCGGCAACGGGCGTTGCCCGCACGGCACGCGAGTTCCTGGAACTGCGCAGCGAGCCGTCGAAGTTGCGTGAGTATGACATCGAGACCATCACGAGCAAGGATGTGTATGACTGCGCGATTGCCGGCGACCAGTTGGCTAAGGACATCTTTAACTACACGGGTACCATCCTGGGCGAGGCATTGGCCGATTTCACCAATTTCTCGAGCCCCGAGGCATTTGTGCTGTTCGGTGGTCTGACCAAGAGCGGTGACCTGATCATGAATCCTGTCAAGGAGGCCTTTGACCGCAATGTGCTGGGCATCTACAGGGGGAAGGTGAAGATCCTGATCAGCGAACTCAAGGAGAGCGATGCCGCTGTGCTGGGTGCCAGCGCCCTGGGCTGGGAAGTGAAAGAATAAGCAATAAGAAACGCATAACGCTAATTTTCAATCAGTCAAATCATAAATGATGAAGAAATTATTATCGGCAATCGTGCTGGCAGCCTTGTGCTGCGGCATGTTCTCGTGCAACGAGAAGCCGCCTCAAAACTACAAGATTGTCAAGGTCCTGAACGACGGCAAGGAGGAGGTCGAGGAACTGGTGGCACCTAATGACACGGTGGCCCTGAACATGTATCTCGACAAACTGGGCAAGATCATTGTCGAGAACATGGACAAGGAGGAGGCTCCGTTCAAGAAGATGTTTATTCTCTCACCCAAAGGTGACACGCTGAACACCAATGAGGAATTGCTGAATGAAGTGATGAAGACTTCGAATCCCGTGCCTGCTCCCGCAGCATCTGCCGACCCCGTGGCACTGAAGCCGGTCGGCGATGCTAAGCAAGAGCCTGCAAAGTGACAACAGTCACACAACAAACAGACAACAATAAGCAAGAAACCCTGCACCGGATGCGGTGCAGGGTTTCTTGCATTTATCGGTAATCGCGTAGTGGCTCTCGCGTGGAGGCCACACGTAGTCGATTATTCCTCGGTCTTGGGAGCCTCTTCGGCTGCGGGAGCCTCGGCTGCGGGAGCGGCTGCTTTCTTGCGGCTGCGACGGGTCGACTTCTTGGCAGCGGCCTTCTCCTGACCCTTGGCCTCGAGCATAGCCTCATTGAAGTCTACGAGTTCGATGAAGCAGGTCTTGGCGTTGTCACCGAGACGGTTGCCCAACTTGAGGATACGGGTGTATCCACCGGGACGGTCGGCGACCTTAGCGGCTACGGTCGAGAAGAGTTCCTTGACGGCCTCCTTGTTCTGGAGGTGCTGGAAGACGAGGCGGCGCGATGCGGTGGTGTCGTCCTTGGTCCTGTTGATCAGGGGCTCGGCATACATACGCAGGGCTTTAGCCTTGGCGAGGGTCGTGATAATGCGCTTGTGCATGATGAGGGAGATGGTCATATTGGCCAACATGGCATCACGGTGGGCGCTCTTGCGACTCAGGTGGTTGAATTTCTTATTGTGTCTCATTGTTCTTTACTCTTTTTCTAATTTGTATTTAGTGATATCCATGCCAAAGTGCAGATTGAGGTTGGCCAACAGTTCCTCGAGTTCGCTGAGCGACTTCTTACCGAAGTTGCGGAACTTGAGGAGGTCGGTCTTGTTGAAGACCACGAGTTCTCCGAGCGACTCGACTTCGGCCGACTTGAGGCAGTTGAGTGCACGTACAGAGAGATCCATGTCAACAAGTTTGGTCTTGAGCAGTTGCCTCATCTTGAGTACCTCCTCGTCGAACTCCTCGTTGCCGTTGACCTCGGTGTTGTCGAGGACGATTTCACGGTCGGTGAAGAGTTGGAAGTGCTGGATCAGGATTTCGGCAGCGCCCTTGAGAGCGTCCTTGGGGTGGATTGAGCCATCGGTGGTGATTTCGATGATCAACTTCTCGTAGTCGGTCTTCTGCTCGACACGGAAGTTCTCGACTGCGGTCTTCACGTTCAGGATGGGCGTGTAGATGGAGTCGATGGCGATCACGTCGATGGGGTCGTTGGCGTTCTTGTTCTCCTCGGCGGGCAGATAACCACGTCCCTTGTTGATCGAGAGTTCGATCTGGAAACCGCAGGAGGGGTCGATGTGGCAAATCTCGAGTTCGGGATTGAGTACCTCGAACGCGCTGAGCACCTTGCCGATATCACCTGCCTTGAAGACGCTCTGACCTGAAACCTTGACAACGGCCTTCTCGGTGTCGGTGTCTTCGACAATGCGTTTGAGGCGCACCTTCTTGAGGTTGAGGATGATGTTGGTAACATCTTCCTTCACTCCCGTGATGGTTGCGAACTCGTGCTGCACGCCGTCGATGCGGATGCTGCAGATTGCGAAGCCTTCGAGTCCTGAGAGGAGGATGCGGCGCAGTGCGTTACCGATGGTGACGCCGTAGCCGGGCTCCAGGGGTCGGAACTCAAACTTGCCGAACGAGTTGTCGGCTTCCAACATTAAGACTTTGTCGGGTTTCTGAAATGCTAAAATAGCCATGGATAAAAATTTTACTGTTTAGAATACAACTCGACGATCAACTGTTCCTTGATGTTCTCGGGGATGTCATCGCGAACGGGCATGTGCAGCAGTTTGCCGCCCTTTACGCTCTCGTCCCATTCGATCCAAGGATACTTGCTGTGGTTGAAGCCGGCGAGGGCGTCCTGGATCACCTCAAGTGATTTGGATTTCTCGCGAACGGCGACAATCTGTCCCTCGCTTACCGAGTAGGAAGGGATGTTGACAACCTTGCCGTCGACGGTGATGTGACGGTGCAGTACCAACTGACGGGCTGCAGCGCGCGTGGGAGCGATACCCAGGCGGTAAACGACGTTGTCGAGTCTTGCCTCGAGCAACTGCAGGAGCACCTCACCGGTAACGCCCTTCATGCGTGAAGCCTTGTTGAAGAGGTTGCGGAACTGACGTTCGAGGACGCCGTAGGTGTATTTTGCTTTCTGTTTTTCGCGAAGTTGGGTGCCGTACTCAGACATTTTCCTGCGACGGTTGGCACCATGCTGGCCCGGGGGATAGTTTTTCTTGGCAAAGTACTTGTCTTCACCGAAGATGGGTTCACCCAGTTTGCGGGCAATTTTTGATTTAGGACCGGTGTATCTAGCCATAGTCTTTCTTAAAAATTAATTAACATTGTGAATTGGAATCGCTTCAGTGCAGCCGCGATTGCAGAGAGGTCGTATCAAAAATGCAATCCATTCACTGATAGAGATTCGCGAAAAAAGTTTGTAAATAAAACCTGTTAAAACAGTGTTCTGATTGAGGTAAGCGCCTAAATCTCTTAGACCCTTCTTCTCTTGGGAGGACGGCAGCCGTTGTGGGGCAGCGGCGTGACGTCGATGATCTCGGTGACTGCGATGCCAGCGCCATGGATGGTGCGGATGGCCGATTCACGACCATTGCCGGGACCCTTGACGTAGGCCTTGACTTTGCGCAAGCCGAGGTCATAAGCGACCTTTGCACAGTCTTCGGCTGCCATCTGAGCGGCGTAGGGGGTGTTCTTCTTGGAACCACGGAAACCCATCTTACCGGCCGAAGACCACGAAATTACCTGTCCCTCGCTGTTAGCAAGGCACACAATGATGTTGTTGAACGAAGAATGCACGTGCAGTTGACCAACACCGTCAACGCGAACGACTCTCTTCTTTGCTGCGACTGTCTTTTTAGCCATAATTCAATAATGTTATTTAGTAGCTTTCTTCTTGTTAGCAACGGTTTTCTTGCGTCCCTTGCGGGTGCGTGCATTGTTCTTGGTGCTCTGACCGCGCACGGGGAGTCCGTTGCGGTGACGGATGCCGCGATAGCAACCGATGTCCATCAATCGCTTGATGTTCATCTGCACCTCGCTGCGGAGGTCACCTTCCACCTTGTATTCGTTGCCGATGACTTCGCGCACTGCTGCTGCCTCGGCGTCGGTCCAGTCCTTGACGCGGGTGTTCTCGTCGACACCGGCCTTCTTGAGGATGGTAGCGGCTGAACTGCGCCCGATACCGAAGATGTAGGTCAGGGCGATGACGCCGCGCTTGTTTTGGGGTATGTCAACCCCGACAATTCTTACTGCCATATATTTAATTCAAAAATTTTTGCAAAGTTAATACTTTTTTTTATCCCTGACGCTGTTTGAACTTGGGATTTTTTTTGTTAATCACATAGAGGCGCCCTTTGCGACGTACGATCTTGCAGTCTTCGTTGCGCTTTTTGATAGATGCTCTAACTTTCATAATGATATTCTGGTTTTGTTATTTGTATCGAAAAGAGATTCTTCCCTTTGACAAATCGTAGGGTGACATTTCCACTCTGACCTTGTCACCGGGCAGGATTCTGATGTAGTGCATCCTCATCTTGCCGCTGATGTGTGCGGTGATCTGGTGTCCGTTCTCGAGTTCTACCCGGAACATTGCGTTGGACAATGCCTCGACGATTGTGCCGTCTAATTCAATTGCAGTCTGTTTTGCCATATAAATCTCAATTAACGTTGTTATCCACTGTCTTGTTCACTGTTGTTTCTTCAATCATCAGATGAACCTGTCACCGAGGACCTCCTGGATGAGATCGAAGGAGGAAAGGATGTCAGGCTTGCCATGATGGATGGCGATGGAGTGCTCAAAGTGAGCGCTGGGCTTGCGGTCGCGTGTTCGGGTTGTCCATCCGTCGCGCTCGGTGATGATGTTCTTGCTGCCCAGGTTGATCATGGGCTCGATGGCAATGGTCATTCCGTTGCGCAGGAGGGGTCCGGTTCCGCGACGTCCGAAGTTGGGCACTTCGGGGTCCTCGTGCAACTTGCGCCCCACCCCGTGTCCGCACATCTCGCGCACGACGCTGTAGTTGCGTCGTTCGCAGTACTGCTGGATGGCGTTGGAGATGTCACCGATGCGGTTACCGGGCACGGCGTGCTCGATGCCGACGTAGAGTGACTCCTTGGTGGTGCGCAGCAGTTGGATAGTCTCCGGATCGACGTCACCGACACAGAAGGTGTAGGTGCTGTCGCCGTTGAACCCCTCGGGGGTGACGGCACCGCAGTCACAGGACACGATGTCGCCATCCTCGAGAACGTAGTTCGACGGGATGCCGTGCACTACGACCTCGTTGACCGAGGTGCAGAGCGTGGCGGGGAAGCCGTACAGACCCTTGAAGCCGGGCGTGCAGCCTTGAGAACGGATATACTCTTCGGCGATTTGGTCGAGGCGGCGTGTTGTGACGCCGGGTGCGACGACCTTGGCCACCTCGGCCAGGGCGCCTGCCACGACCATGTTGGCATGTCGCAGCATCTCGATTTCCTCGTCTGTCTTGAGATATATCATCGTGATTGAATTGCTTGTTGTTACTTTAAGCCAGTGAATGTACCGCTTAGCGGTTGCGTCCTTTGAGTTTACCGGACTTCATCAGACCATCGTAGTGGTGCATCATCAGGTGGGTCTCGATCTGCTGGAGTGTGTCGAGCACAACGCCGACGGTAATCAGCAGTGAGGTGCCGCCGAAGAACTGAGCGAATTGCTGGCTGACGTTGAAGTAGCGTGCAAATGCGGGCAGGATAGCGACGATGCCGAGGAAGATTGAACCCGGCAGGGTGATGCGCGACATGATCGAGTCGAGATACTCGGCGGTCTTCTTACCGGGCTTGATGCCGGGGATGAAGCCGCTGTTCTTCTTCATCTCTTCGGCCATCTGGGTGGGTCGCACGGTGATGGCGGTGTAGAAGTAGGTGAAGGCGACGATCATGAGGAAGTAAACCACGTTGTACCACACGCTGTTCATGTCACCGAAGTTGCGGGAGATCCATCCCGAGACGCCACCGGCGTCGGGGGTCTGGTTGAAACCTGCAAAGGTGATGGGGATGAACATGAGTGCCTGTGCGAAGATGATGGGCATCACGTTGGCAGCGTTGACCTTGAGGGGGATGTACTGGCGGGCACCACCGTACTGCTTGTTGCCGACAATGCGCTTGGCATACTGCACGGGGACCTTGCGGGTACCCTGGGTGAGCATGACGGCGCCGGCGGTAACAGCGAACAAGGCAACGATTTCCACGAGGAACATCACGAGTCCACCCTGAGAGGTCTCGAGTCGGCTCATGAACTCACCGAAGAAGGCTCCCGGGAGACGTGCGAGGATACCCACGAGAATGATCAGGGAGATACCGTTGCCGATACCCTTGTCGGTGATTTTCTCACCGAGCCACATGATCATCATGGCACCACCTGTGAGCACGATCGAAAGGAACAACTTCATCCAGAAGTCCATGTGCACTGCGCCACCTGCCTGGGTCACCTGTGCCTCGAGGTTGAGGAGGTAAGCAGGAGCCTGGACGAGCAGGATGATCACGGTGAGGTAGCGGGTGTACTGGTTGAGTTTCATGCGTCCGCTCTCACCCTCGCGCTGCATCTTCTGGAAACTGGGCACAACCATGCCCATGAGTTGGATGACGATCGATGCGGTGATGTAGGGCATGATACCCAACGCGAAGATTGACGCCTGGCCGAATGCACCGCCCGAGAACATGTCGAGCAACTGCATCAGACCACCGCTGGTGAACTTGCGCATGGCTTCGAGGTCGGCGGGATTGATGCCGGGGAGCACCACGTGGCATCCGAATCGGTAGATAAGGATGAACAGGAACGTGGTGATGAGGCGTTTGCGCAGGTCCTCAATCTTCCAGATGTTTTTTAATGTTTCAATGAGTTTCATCGTCGGGTTAGAGTTTTACGATTGAGCCGCCGGCAGCGGTGATAATCTCCTCGGCCTTCTTGGAGAAGGCATGGGCTTCAACCTCGATCTTGTGGTTGAGTTTACCTTGGCCCAAAATTTTAACAAGTTGGTTCTTACGCACCATACCAGCCTGGAGCAGGTCGGCAACGGTGATTTTTTCGAGATTGTTCTTCTCGGCGATAGCGTCAAGGACAGCAACGTTGATGGCCTTGTACTCTACGCGGTTGATGTTCTTGAAACCGCCCTTGGGGACACGACGCTGCAGAGGCATCTGGCCGCCTTCGAAGCCGACCTTCTGCTTGTAACCTGAGCGTGACTTTGCGCCCTTGTGGCCGCGGGTAGATGTACCGCCCTTGCCGGAACCGGGACCGCGTCCGATGCGAGTTTTCTTCTTATTTGAACCTACAGCAGGTTTTAAATCATGTAATTCCATAATGTTGTTTTCTTGATTTGATAAGTTAAGAATTAATCAACATTGGTGACTTCCACCAGATGACGAACAGCGTTTACCATACCCAGAACCTGAGGAGTAGCCTCGAGGGTGACGGTGTGGTTCAGTTTCCTGAGGCCCAGAGCGTCGAGGGTCCTCTTTTGACGAGCCGGACGATTGATGCGGCTTTTGACTTGTTTAATCTGAATCTTTGCCATAGTCTTAAACAATTTAATTAACCGTTAAACACCTTGTCCACAGTGATGCCGCGATAGTGTGCCACGGTTGCCGGGCTGCGCATCTCGTCGAGGGCCTTGAGGGTGGCCTTGACCAGGTTGTGGGGGTTGCTGGAACCCTTGGACTTACAAATCACGTCGGTCACGCCAACGGTCTCGAAAACGGCACGCATAGCACCACCGGCCTTCACACCGGTACCGGCGCTGGCGGGCTTCATGATGATGCGGCTGCCACCGAACTTGGCGACTACCTCGTGGGGGATGGTACCCTTGTGGATGGGGACCTTGATCAGGTTCTTCTTGGCCACCTCGGTACCCTTGGAGATAGCGGTGGTGACTTCGTTGGCCTTACCGAGTCCGTAACCGATAACGCCATTGCCGTCGCCAACGACAACGATGGCGGCGAAGGTGAAAGTGCGACCACCCTTGGTAACCTTGGTGGTGCGGTTGATGGCTACGAGGCGCTCTTTGAGTTCGGCGTCGGCAGCGATCTTTACTCGATTATTTTTCTTCAACATGATGATTCTTAAAATTTAAGTCCGCCTTTGCGTGCGCCGTCGGCCAACGATTTAACTCTACCATGGAAAAGGAAGCCATTGCGGTCAAACACAACGGTGTTGATGCCAGCCTCGAGGGCTTTCTTGGCAACGGCCTCGCCCACCTTAGCGGCGATTTCGCTCTTGTTGCCCTCGGTGATTCCCTTAGATGAAGCGGAGCAGAGGGTGGTGCCGGCGATGTCGTCGATGACCTGGGCATAAATTTGCTTGTTGCTGCGGAAGACACACAGCCTGGGGCGCTCGGGGGTGCCGCTGATGCGACCGCGGATGCGCGCCTTGATCTTGTTTCTTCTATCTGATTTGGATATCATGATGTTTCCTTTCTACTTAATTATTTGGCTGCTGCCGTTTTACCAGACTTGCGGCGAATAACCTCGCCGACGAACTTAACGCCCTTGCCCTTGTAAGGTTCGGGTTTGCGGAATGAGCGAATCTTGGCACAGATTTGTCCCAAGAGTTGCTTGTCGCAGGATTCGAGGGTGATGAGCGGGTTCTTGTTGCGCTCGGTCTTTGCTTCGACCTTGACCTCGGGCGGCATCTTCAAGTAGATGGCGTGTGAGTAACCGAGAGCCAACTCGAGCACTTGGCCGTTGCTGGTAGCGCGGTAACCGACGCCGACAATTTCCAATTCTTTCTTGAAACCTTCGCTCACGCCGACAACCATATTGTTGATCAGTGCGCGGTAGAGACCGTGCTGAGCGCGTGACTCACGCTCGTCGTTGGGGCGGGTCACCTTGATTTCGTTGTCCTCGACTTCGATGGTGATGTTGGGGTTGAGGGTCTGCTTGAGTTCACCCTTGGGGCCCTTGACGGTGAGGACGTTGTCTTTCTGTTCTACAGTTACGCCAGCGGGGATGGCGATGTGCAATTTACCAATTCTTGACATAGCGTTAATCCTCCATTAATAAACGTAACACAATACTTCGCCACCGATCTTCTGGTTCTTGGCTTCCTTGTTGGTCATAACGCCCTTGGAAGTGGAGATGATGGCAATACCTAAACCGTTGAGCACGCGGGGCATGTCCTTGTAGCCAGTGTACTGGCGCAGGCCGGGCCTTGACACGCGCGTGAGGCACTTGATGGCGCTGACGTGGTCGACGTTGTCATACTTGAGCGCGATCTTGATGGTGCCACGGGGGGAGTTCTCTTCCTCGACGAACTTGTAGTTCAGGATGTAACCCTGGTCGAAGAGGATCTTGGTGATCTCCTTTTTGAGCTTGGAAGAAGGGATTTCAACGACACGGTGCTGTGCCTTGATCGCATTCCTCAGTCTAGTCAGATAATCTGCAATAGGATCTGTCATTATTGTAAGTTGTTTTAAATTGATTCGACGTTGTCGAACAATATTTAATACTGAATGTTGTTAAAAGAAAAGTGGTTGAAAATCACCAGCTGGCCTTGCGCACGCCGGGGATGAGTCCGTTGGATGCCATCTCGCGGAAGTTGATGCGGGAGATGCCGAACTGACGCATGTAGCCCTTGGGGCGACCCGACATCTTGCAGATGTTGTGCAGGCGCACGGGAGAAGCGTTGCGGGGCAGTTTCTGCAGTGCAGCATAGTCACCGTCCTTCTTGAGTTGGGCACGCTTGGCAGCGTACTTGGCGACGAGACGCTCACGCTTGGCCTGGCGGGCTTTCATTGATTCTTTTGCCATAATTTAACTCTCAATTATTTGTTGTTAAACGGGATTCCGAATTCCTTGAGCAGGGCGTAGCCTTCCTCGTCGGTCTTGGCGGTGGTGACGAAGGTGATGTTCATACCGGTCATCTTGGTCACGTTGTCGATGTTTATCTCGGGGAAGATGATCTGCTCGGTGACACCGACGGTGTAGTTGCCGCGGCCGTCGAGTTTACCGTTGACACCCTTGAAGTCGCGGATACGCGGCAGGGCGATGCGGATGAAACGCTCCATGAACTCGTACATGCGGTCACGGCGCAGGGTAACGCGTACGCCGATGGGCATCTTCTTGCGGACCTTGAAGTTGGAGATATCCTTCTTCGAGAGGGTCTGAACGGCTTTCTGGCCGGTGATTGCGGTGAGTTCGTTGATAGCGGTCTCGATGATCTTCTTGTCCTGGGTAGCGTCACCCAGTCCCTCGTTGAGGACGATCTTGACCAGACGCGGAATCTGCATCGGTGTACTGTAGTTGAATTGCTTCATCAAAGCGGGAGCAATCTTCTCGTCATATTGTTTCTTCAGCGTGGTACTCATTACTTGATCTCCTCTCCTGATTTTTTAGAATAACGAACTTTCTTGCCGTTGTCGTCCATCCTGAAGCCTACGCGGGTGGGCTTGGGGTCGCGGCCGCTCTTGGGGTCAACGACTGCGAGGTTGCTCAGGTGGATGGGGGCTTCTTTCTTGATGATGCCACCTTGGGGGGCATTGGCATTGGGCTTCGTGCTCTTGGACACGATGTTGACACCCTCGACGATAGCCTTACCCTGCTCGGGCATGACGCTGAGCACTCGGCCGGTCTTACCCTTGTCGTCACCGGCAAGGACGTAAACGGTGTCACCCTTCTTGATTTTTAACGTAGCCATATAATGTTTATTGCTGTTTTAGATAGTGATTAAAGAACCTCGGGAGCGAGCGAAACGATCTTCATGTTGGTGGCACGCAGTTCGCGGGCTACGGGACCGAAGATGCGCGTTCCGCGCAACTCGCCGGTATTGGTGAGCAATACACAGGCATTGTCGTCGAAGCGGATGTAGGAACCGTCCTGGCGGCGGATTTCCTTGCTGGTGCGTACAACGACTGCCTTGGAAACGGTACCCTTCTTCACCTCGGAAGCGGGGATAGCCTTCTTGACGGTGACCACGATGATGTCACCCACCGATGCGTAACGACGGCCAGAACCTCCGAGCACCTTGATGCAGAGGACTTCCTTAGCGCCGCTGTTATCGGCAACTGTCAATCTACTTTCAGTCTGTATCATAATTAATCTTACTTGGCTTTTTCGATGATTTCAACTAATCTCCACCTCTTGGTCTTGCTCAACGGGCGGGTCTCCATGAGGCGCACGGTGTCGCCGACGTTGCACTCGTTGTTCTCGTCATGAGCGTGGTACTTCTTTGTCTTGTTGACAAACTTGCCATAGATTGGGTGTTTCTCCTTCCACTTGATGGTCACAGTGATGGTCTTGTCACCCTTGTTGCTG